>Ga0123352_10003298_pt1 | contig 23264 bp, 20 predicted proteins | sample TergutLab28metaG_FD_89700 | JGI IMG/M metagenome (GOLD analysis project Ga0123352, IMG submission 89700) | Labiotermes labralis P1 segment gut microbial communities from Petit-Saut dam, French Guiana - Lab288 P1 | ecosystem: Host-associated > Arthropoda: Insects > Digestive system > Gut ...
CATTCCCTGTTACTTCCTTCCTCCTAGGTCCAAATATTCTCCTCAACACCATGTTCTCAAACACCCTCACCTTCCTTTCCTCCAGCAATGTCAGCGATCAAGTTTCACACCCATACAAAACAATAGGCAAAATTATAGTTCTATATATCTTGATCTTTAAATTTTTGGATAGCAACCTGGAAGACAAAAGGCTCTGCACCGAATGACAGCAAGAATTTCCTGACCTCAATCTGCTCTTAATTTCTTCTGGAATAGAATTTTGATTTGTTAAAGATGTTCCCAAATATTTAAACTCTTCCACCCTCTTGAAGGTACTATTATTAATCCTCACACTGTGAATTCGTCCTGCATTCTGATCCCATAAGAAGCACTGAATAACAAAATATACTTTGTTGGCTTTGTGTCTCAGATTGTTATAATGCAAAGTACAGGCTTGGAGGTGCGTAAGTAACTCCAGGCTGTGAACATGTCACGCTTATACCAATGAACCTGACCAACTTTTTCCTCTTTTCTAGTTTTCATACATTTCAATTCGTCATATGTACACACATATGCAAAAATGAGCCACTGTTTAGTTCTTTATTAGTTCTTATCTTGAAATGCAAGCTGAAAAGGGGCTGTATGCTATAGAAAAACTTTGGACAGGCAGGTCATTCTCTTCTGTAGTGTCTAGTATGAAGACACCAAATGAAGACTTTTGTGCACATGGCATGATATATATTACAATCTGCGAATTAGTAATGATTAGATTTAAGTGGTTTATGAATGGTCCAGTAGTGGTGACATTCCATAATTTCAATTTTTTATTACTAATCCTTAACCTTTATCAGTCAAGCACTGAAATGCTGTGGCAGTAAATAGTTGAATGGGCCTAATATTGCATTTTTAGATGCATCTGCATAGTCACAAAAAAGACCTTTCAGCTTCATCATGTCCACCAGTCTGTCTGCATGTATCAGGACAGCACCCACTGAATGGATTTCTATGACATTTGATATTGGGGACTTTTATGAACATCTGTCAAGAAAATCCAGTTTTCATTAAAATTGGACAAAAACATTGAGGACTCTACATGAAGACTTAAGAGTGTTGCATATCATTGGCAGCAACATGTGAAGCAATGGAATGCAATGTTGTGTTTCCATGGTAACAATGGTTCTGCAAACATGCTACAATGTTATGTTATATGTAAATTTACACAAACATACTGTAGACCTCAAATTATAACCTGCAGAAGATTTGAAACCACTATATCTATACTAAAGCCTGGAACTTCTTAATATTTTACATCAACCTGTTCATAAGAAACGTAGTTTGTGTGAACGATTTGCCCCAAACCCAAGAGTGGTTTGGTCTCATACAAGCCACTTTCCTTGAACACATATCATATCACCTAGTGCAATACAAACTCATGCAACATCCCACTGTTCAGGTCAATAAAACCAGTCAAGATTCAGCATCAAACTGCTGTGTAAAAATACATCTCATTAAGCACTGTCCAGTCCAATTTACATATTTCAACACATTCAACTACAAGTCATTACAATATTATTCTTTCATCTCCATCTTCCCAATAGGTTTCTCCATTAAAGTTCTGTATGCTTTCTCACTTTTCTCCATTTCAACTATAGTACATGTACAGCTGACAATATTTCTCACAAACTTTTGGTGCATTCTGTCCTTCATTTTCTTCCTTCACAGTATTCTTACTATGCTGTATTTAACATGTGAAACTTGGAATGCAAGAAGTTACATTTCACACCTGTACAAGACAAGCAGCAAAACTATTATCTTCTGTTTATTACCTTACTATGTAATGTTTGGGAAATCACAGAGTAAAGCGCCATGCAGTGGCATATCCTCAGGTTTGAGATAAAAGATGTATCCTCCAGACATGGAGGGTGGCTGTAAACATACTGAGTAAGTATAATATGGAAAGCTGAGACAGGGTGGCCATCAAGTTTAGGGTATGAATGCAGGTGTGTAAAGTGCCTTTCAGAATTTTCCAGTGCAGTGGAAGAGAAGCCTACAGAACTGACTAATATACACAACATGGCTTTTAGCAATGCATGTCTGGAAATTCATTCTTCCACATATTGTTCTTTGGAATAACAGTTATGACATCTTAAGGCATGGGAAATATCTTACTCAACTCATTCAGGATGGACACAGAAATGCACTCAGACACCTACTGGCTGAAGTCAAGATCTATTACTTGTGTGCCTGATGAAGTATATAAAAAATTACATAGTTTGCATTCAAATTGTCAAAATTTGCAATATCCTTTACAAGTAATACAAATGCAAAACCCTTTAAAAATATGTAATGCTCTATCAGTATGGCTCAAGGTATACAAATAATGTACAGCATGCATTAATGAAATATGGCACCTGGCATGCAAGTTAGAAAATTACAATATACTGGCATGGAATTTAGAGGTTGACATGTGGAGAAAATCATGTAATTCACACTCTATGGAAATAGGAAAAAATATTTTTAACATGTACAGCAAACGGCCCAAATGACTGAGTGCAACAGAAATAATACTAGTATGGCACCCAGCCATTACCTTCAGTACAATGTAAGTGTATGGCACCATTCTACAGAATTAACATGGGAATTGCAAAAGTCATTCCTCACTAACTCTTTTTAAACTTTGTGAGGACCAAGAACTCCTGCCCCAGAGCAAAATGACAAACCCGTATAATGCCATATTTAGCACATATACAAAAAACTGAGATGGAAATATTTTACTGTGCTTATTATTGCTCATTCTTCACCCATACCTACAATGGTCAGTATTCTAGTGCAGTGGTTCCCTAAATGTGCTCCACAGATCCCAAGAGATCTGCAGACAGTTCCCAGGGGATCTGTGGATACATCCCTTTTAAGTTTACTTATTTTTTTAATCAAAGGAATAATGTTTTGTTACAATTAATTGTGGAACTTCTTTAACTGGCCATGTGTTTATTTTGTATAACCATCAAAATACCTAGAAGAAACCCCCTCCACCAATGAAGTGAGTGACAATCAGTTGTCAAATCATTCTTATGCATGCTACTGGTGTATTCGCAGCCATCCAAAAAAAAATTCCCAGATATAAATTTTTAACTTGGGATACCTATCATCTGGACACTATATTTACGTAATCAAAGATATGAGTATCCGTGGTCATTGTTTGAAACCAAAAGGGGTCTGCGAGCAAAAGTTTGGGAAACACTGGTCTAGGGATTAATGCAAGGGACTTCCAATTCAAAGGCAACAGTATCTCTACTTTGTTTTAAATTACATATTTACATTATTTCACAATTTTTCTTAAGATTTTATTACTCTTCCTTTACATTATTTCAATGCTAATTTTCAATATAAATATACACTTTACTAATATTATGAGAACGGTAGCCTATTTTATTTACATTTACTGACAACAGAATATATACTGACACAAACATAATGCCATTATCTGATGGTCCAGTTCTTTTCTGCCTAAATGTTGAGTATGTTGATGGCTATAAAAGAAAATGCTATTACTGTTTGAAACAAAATTTTTAACACCGGCCTGTTCCACCGGTTAAGTCACTGTTGTTTCTGAGGTTGTACAATAATGACAGAACCTTCCATAAGACATGAGCTACGCAAACCTCATGCAGTGATTCCAAACACATGTGTATGGCTATGCACTAAACTTGATGCAAGCAGTTACTGGCTACATGCATCAAGTGTTCATCTATAATAATAAAAACAGTCACTGTGAAAATAATTTTTCTTTTAAGGAGATAAAAAACAATTATATCAGAAAAACAATGTCACAACATTTTATTTATTAAATATTAAACGTCAATATAGAAACAGTCGACAGCATTCTTACAATAAGTTTTCATTAAACTGTACATATTTACAGGAAAGTAGCATTAAAATAATATAAACCACTATCAATAAAAACTGTAAAAAAAGTACAGGTTAAAAAACAAAAAAGAGGCTTCAGTGGTGTGAGGAGTGAACCTTTTACCTTCAGTTTGGAAGCATCACATCTTAAACCCTTGATTATCAACCCTGACAGGCATAAGCAGAGAATCAGCCAGGACAAGCAAGGTACAAAGTTTCCCTCTTAGGGTGGGTCCACACTTGTAACGTTACCGTGTAACGTAACAACGTATCGTGACCGCATAACGCATCAAAAGTTGGTTATGCAGTCATGTTATGGGCTGTTTCGTGCGCTGTCGGTATTTGGCCGTCACATCAAAGGGATGATACAGTTATGGCCAGAGCAAGTGTGGACGTCCAGCATGACACGTCACCACCATCTGCTCCTCTGCCCTTCTTTTCACTCCTGATGCTTCTGTCTTGAAGAGTGGTGTGAATCTGTAGTGCTGTGCGGTTTCTTGAGTGTTTTGGTAATTGTGAAATGGAGTGGACTCAGGAAACTGCCATAGAATTATTCGAACTTTATAAAAGAAAAGAAATAATATGGGACCCAAAGCACCCAATGCATTTTAACAAAATTAGAAAGCAAGATGCATGGGAGGAACTGGGAAAAGAAATGAACATACCCATTGATAAGTGCCATAAGAAAATGGAGAACTTGTCATCTCTCCGATGGGAGAAAATGAAGATGAGGAAAAGCAGTGGAACAGGAAAAGGCAAGTACTTCTAATTGGATTATTTATGTACTTTGGCAATATCTATATTTTATCGTGACATGAAACAACTGCATTCTACACGCTGCTAGGTACACTCATTACATGAGTGAAAAACAATCAGGTAAATGAAGGTCTCAGCACGTATTTTAAAGAAAAGACTTTTTGTCCACTGATTTTTAAAAATATTTATTTCTTTTTGAAGCTTAGGCTTCATGTAATGACATGACCATACAAAATAAGTTTATTAATTAATACTTCACTTTTCTTTACAGCAAGAGATGAAGTGTATAAAAGCTCGTGGTTTGCATATGAAAGCCTGGGATTTATAATGGACAAAACAAAACCACGACAGACACTGAACTCATCACAAATTTCAGTGTTTGTGAAAGTGTTAAATAAACTTCAAGGCAACAAAGTTTTTTAAAAATGTGCCACCTTTAAGTGCAGTCATTTTTCCACTCTACTCTTCCTCCACTCAAGAAATAAGCTACTAATTCCACCCTTATTTCTTTCGCCTTCAAAGGTGGTTTACATGCAATCTTTCTAATAGGAAATTAAGAAGTCATATTTTCATTACTCATGGCTCTCCAGCTACCTTCAATCACTCGACCGTTTTCTTCATAATCAAACGTGTCTGGTGGGGTATAAATTGCTGCCAAATCAGGGCTTCTTCTTAAGATATTGTGTAAACAAGCTATAGTCATTGCAACGAGTTGAGCTTTTTCTGGTTCCAAAAGCATAGGTTTACGAAGCACTCGAAACACTGATGACGAGACACCAAATATATTTTCTACAACTCTTCAGGCTCTGCAGATACTGTAACTGAAAATTCGTTCTTTTGAGTCCTTTGGATGTTGTCCCAGATAAACTTTCATGAGATTCTTGCTTAAAGGAAAAGCTTCATCTCCAATAAAAAAGTATGGAACACTTTTTTCTCTCCCGTTTAAAGGAACTGGCTGAGGAAGACATATGGTTTTTGTTTCTAGTTTCTTATATAGCTCAGTGTTCCTAAAAACACCGCTGTCAGAAATTCTTCCCTGACATCATACGTTAACAAACATAAAGTTGTAATTAGCATCCACTAAAGTGAAGAGTACAATACTGCAGGCATTTTTGTAGTTAAAGTATTCACTGGCACTATTTCTTGGACACTGTAGCACCACATGTTTACCATCAATGGCCCCCACTGCATGTGGGAAATTCCACAATGCTTGATACTGCTTTGCCACTGCCAGCCATTCCTGTTCTGTTTTTGGTATCTGAAAACACATAAATTTAGTCAAATGAAATGAAACCTTAAATAATGTTCCTTTCTTACTAATTCAAAACGCTGTACAAAATGTTTCTTGTCATTCCAAAATGTTAATAATTTTGTTGAATATTTTCTATTTTTCTAGATACATAATGAAGGTGAGACACCAGAAGGTGGAGATATGGACCAGTCAAAAGCCAAAGAAGGAAAATCATCTGAAAACGCGAGTGAATCCCTGCCCCCTCAGCCACCAAGAAAAAAAAAGAAGACGGAAATCAGCGTCTTGAAAAAGCGTTTGAATTATTAAAATCTTGTTCAAACCAAACTATGAATGATGAATGTCAACATTTTAGGAATATGATAGCCACAAAATTAAGGAATTATAATGAAACGGTATGATGTGTCATTCAAAATGAAATTATGAATGTATTCCTAAATGAAAATAGGGGGCTTTATGAATGCTATCATCACACCCATCTCCAGCCAATTAATCCACCTCAAGCCCACTTCCCAAGTGGTCCATCTAAAATGTACCCTCAAAGTATCAATCCTCCTTCGCACACTTCTCTTTCAACCCCCTGTTCTCAAAACCCTTCTCCGTCACCAGTCAGTCAGTACGATAACTCAATTCTGCTCACAGTTTTTCCACAGAAAGCATCTCGCCAGCTACGACATCTTCAGAAGAAAATATTGATACACAAGTGTTTGTAGAATAATTTGACCTGTTTTTAATGGAAGTGTTTCTGTAAAATTTGTGTTTAATTAAAAGTTCTGATTACAATCTAATTTTAAACTTCTTTCATAAACCACAAATAATAATACTTGTCTTACCTGTATGTAATCCTTCAATTTTTCAACAAGAGCTTCACATACTTCCGGCATGATGCAGCTGATTGCTTGCTTGGAAATTTTGCAGAGGTATTGCAGGCTAACGTACGAATCACCACTTGCCAAGAAATGTAGTGTTAGTGCCAAACTTTCTTGAACAGAAATGGCTTTCCTGAACGCTGTTTTCTTTTTCGAGATTTTTTTTCTCCAATCAAATTAATTAAAATTCAAGTTCACTGGGAGACATTCTGGTGAAATTCTTATATAACCCACTGACCGGTTGAAAATTCAAGTCTGCCAACAAACTTGAACCGCTGTACACTTCCCTACTTGTGTACAGTTACCTTTCCCACCACTGCCGCCCTTTTCTCTTTTTCTTTAAAGCATAATGTATATAAATGTATGAAGCCGCTGCTACCTGCAAAGACATCGCTCGGACTCCCGTAACAATCTGGGAACCCCAATGTGTAACGCTCGCAGTATACGGTTACACCGTGAGGCACAGGATGAAAGTTCAGCTCGTAACTCCATATCGTGTGAGTCACTTGCAATGTTACAGTGTCACAATACATGGTAACATTACAAGTATTGACCCACCCTTAACTTACTCCCATATTTCTGTATTTGGGGTCATACATCTTGGTTGTTTTGCTTCATAGAAGGAGTTCTTTATCCTCAATTTAAAATAAATGGTGATGACTCAATTGTGCACTCCCCTTTAAGGACACAGCATCTACAGGCATCAACCCCCATTTGCAGCCCCATTTTGATGGAGGCAAACAACTACCAACACATAATAATGGCTAATTACAAGATAAGACTTGCAGGTTTTTGTGAATATAATAATGAACTTTCTGGAACAGCTGAACCATCAATACCTTCTCAAGGAAGATTTCGCTCCACTGCGTTAATGTGAACCGAATTACCCAAATTATCATTTTTTTTCAATATCCTCTATGAAAAGATGTGGAAACCACATAATTTCATATAATCCAAAGGACACATTCTTCATCTCAGATGTGATTATTTCCTTGTTAATATCACAGTATATGTCAGCTACAGGTTTAAAGATGAAGTAACACTCAAATTAAGAAACTGAAGTTTAACAATGCATTTTAAAAAATGACTGTAAGGGTACAAATCACACACAAAGACCATACTGCAATTCTTGCACAACACTTTAACAGCACAGCAACAATCCCTACGGGCAAGAATACGGAGTACATTTCACATCTTTAGGTCTACTCTGTTAGGTCTGTGGTCAAAATAGTAAACAGAACCATTACCATGTTTATATGCTAAAAGTATGGTCACTGGCTGACAGTTCCACTCTCCAGCCAGCAGTGACACTAAAACTAGGTGCATGAACTACAATCTTTCAGACATAACAGTTGCTCAACTACACACAGAATTCCCCACTCTAATGACGCCTGACAATTCAATGCCATGTTCACAATAGCCCACTGCTCATCCCTGCCCTGAGACACATTCAGCAATCAACACCCTTACACACTCTTTCCTTCATATCTATTTTAATATTATCCACCCACCTACAACTAGTCTTCAAAGAGATGCCTTCCTTTCAGGTTATCCAACCAAAATTTTATGAGCTTCCCATACATGCTACATGCCCCACTCATCTCATCCTCCAAGTCATTACCAATAAAAATAAATCTCATATAATCAAATCGCTATTAGGCTTTTAACTAGTTTATCTACATGCCCTACTGCAGCAACAGAGGTGCTCTACATAATTTTTAATAGAAATCACAAGCTGGAGGTCGCCCTGGAGAGGCACTACAATGAAATATTTGGTTTAGGCTGCGACTTACCGTGGCCAAATCTAGGAATGGTCTGCCGTCACACATACAGCACTTGTCCTGCGGCTCCCAGTCCTCTGTGTCTACCTTCAGTGGTGTCTTCAGCACTGCATCTTGGTACTGTTTCCATTTTCGTCTGCCCATTAACTCCTCAGCTACTCTTTCCAGACCTACAACAAACGCAATATGCATACAGCCGTTACAATTTGCACGTGAGGAGAGGAAGCCACAGGTGACTACGATATTTTTGTTTCCACGACCCGCGAAGAAGAACCCATCGCAAAACAGGGTGCTGAAATCCAGTTAATCTGCCTGCAGCTGCTGCTGCAACAAATTCACATAACGTTTGGTTCACCTAGTTTTCCATTTTCACCCAGTATTTACCTCACGAATATTGCGGTGGGTCATGGCAGAAGCAGTTACGTACGTACTCTGTCGATGACAAGTAGGGCCCGGCTGTTCCAGCCAGGCAGCACGACCCCCCACACCAGCTGATGCCTCACTCAACACCAAACACAAATGCGCTACAATTTGCACAAAACACGTTTACATTCAACAGCACTACGCGCCTGCCTACACCTTCTAACACACAAGTTGATGACTACACTGCACCTGGACGAAGATGCAACCGGAAACATGGCTATATGCAACGGGGTGTCCCGGCTAACTGCAATCCTGACCCCTTGCCGAATTGTTTTAGGCATTTTTTGGCAACAGGTCGCAAATATTTGACAGCAGACTGCCTCAGAATGAAGCAGGGCAATTTCTGTGGTGTTGCTACTACACTTGGGGCACTCACCTACTACGAAAACCATGTTCTTCGTCCATCTTTGCAGCTCTTTTTTGATCGCTCGGCGCTCCTGAACGCAACGAGCATACGAGCACTCCGCCATTTTTGCCTTCACCCTACCAGTGACGTCACGCCGCTCATGACGCAACACGTTGCACCGCCTTGCCGCGTCTTCGATGCGATCTTTAGCGAGCGGGAAGAGAGGGGAGGAAGTTTCACCAAAAAGCAGCAAGAAATAAAAAACAAAACGTAATCAATTAAAATTTCGAACTAATCAATAAAGGTAAAGTGAGATCCATGTCCACCACCGTCTCTGGTTTATGCACGCAATTTTTTTTCGTGTCTCTCTCTCTCTCACACACACACACACACACACACACACTCTTACACTTCTCATCGACCCTCCCCCCCCACCAAAATATTGCAGCAGCAGCAGCAGCAGTACTTCCGCTACTGTAATGACCTTTTGGGATATGGATCGGGCCCACGCCGGCCGGCCGCCCGCCGCTGTACAACCTAACAGTAAGACGACTGGCTACAGACTGACCCTGACACTTTTTCACGGCTCGGCCGCAGCAATGCACATGCAGCAGCTCCGATATTTCGCCTCGCCACGCCACGCCCAAACCAGTTACTTTTCGGGAGGGGGAACTCTTGCATCATTTCGGAAAAACACACAACAATTAATACGGCCACCAGAGCGCTACCATTGTTTAACTGCCAGCGTACCTTCTGCAGCACATTACGCTTACAATACGTTATCGATTGTTAACACAGCTATTCAAATTCAACGTTTAAAAGCTTCCGAAAATAACCTCATGTATCTTTTGGCTGTGTCACTTTCTGACACAAAATATACCACCTTGCCTCGATTTCTTAAGCTGAATGTATTTTGTCTCTGCAATAAATTTAATTCTTGTTCCGAACTGTGCGATCGGCAGAGCTTCTTATGTGATAACTTTGTCGCTGACTGAACTGAAAACGTGACGTTGAGGTAACCAGACGGGAGGAATGTTACTGGAACACTGACTCAGTTTTGTCATGAATGTGAACAAGGATGTGGTCGTGGTCTGTTAAAACACTGTCAAGAGCGCGGAAAACCACATTCTCTCCGGACTGCGACCACTACAGCGCGAAGTGGGAGCAGACACAGCGGGTCGGAGGACCAATGTCTCGCAGTAAAAATGTTTTACGTTACCAGTTAAGTCTCCTTGGGACTGGATTCGAGCCACTGCTGGCCGTTTCGGCTACGCCGTAACACAGAAGACAGCAACACGATAAAACGAAGCTTCGGTTATGACGACGTATGCGACATCGACCCCGTACCTGGCCAAAGCAAGTGTTCCGTGCTTCGCCAAGTGAACACACATTTCAAAGCCTGAATTTCGTCTGAGTAGTAGATAACAGTTCATAGGCCGGGTAGCTCAGTCGGTATAGCGACTTACTACAGGCTGGACGGTCCGGGATCGAATCCCGGTGGGGACGAGATTTGCCGTCCGTCCAGACCGGCCCTGGGGCCCACCCAGCCTCCTGTACAATGGGTACCAGGTCTTTCCCGGGGGTAAAGTGCGGCCGGGGCGTGCTGCTGACCACTCACCTCCTTCTAGTGCCGCGGTCATGGAAGAGTAGACCTATACTCTACCCACCCTCTGGGCCACACCGGGCCTGTAACGGGATCACTTTACTTTAATAGATAACAGTTCAGTTCGTACCTCACAGTAAACGCACTGCATCTCCATTACAGTTTAAAGCTGTTGACGGAAGTACTCGCTGTTTACTGTGACAATCATACCGAACGCATAAACGTAGTGTGCCGGCAAACTGTAGAATGTATGAAATGTACTTAATTTTACGGTGCCTTTTAAAATCTAAGGCCAAACAGCGTCAATAGCAAAGATTTGAAAGGAAGCGGCCGTGGCTTGACTGAAGTAACTACTATCCCGGCATTTTCAGGGTGGACTGATGAAAACTACGAAAGCCCTCTCAGAATAGCAAATGTCTCGGCTGAAACGCAAATCAGGCGCCTGCCGAATGTAAGTTTAGAGCGTCGCCGCTGTACCAGTCTGCTGGGTAAAGACGGTGATGACTAAGGTAGCGACCACCTCTTTAAACTTACAGTACGTTGTATGAATGACACACAGTATGCCGAGGTCTGCGTTGTTATTCAGTGAGGTACAGTTGCACCTGAAACAAAATCCCGTCGCTGAAAACTGTGTCACATCTCCATGATTCTCAAACAGAATAAACCCATTGTTCCACTTGATAAACTAATCGTCGTGCAACTTTCCCCAAATCCCTTGTCTTTATGCAAACCAAAGTTTATTATAAAATTCACAGAAGCCCCCTGTCTCCATGGATCCACTCCACACTTTCACACCCTGTGTCTGTGATCTCCTCTTTCTCTAACATCCGCTTATCCACCCTGCCCTGGTTAATAATCTATTCACGCTTAAACTTTTGAATCAAATATTTTGTGTAATTTCCTCCTCGCGCGTGCTACACGAACCCCACAATATTAACACACGTGCGCGAATTTACGGTCCACATAGATCTATTCCGCTAACGTCTTGGTATCCCCACCAAAATTATTCGCATGTTTCTCTCCAAAATGTAACTTGTTGCAGGCTTTTATCGTTTAGGATGAACAACATGGCGTGGGTTGATTCCTGGGACTCGAACTAAGAGACTTGTGAGATACACATAACGCGCGCTACGTCTGAAAATAGTAGAAAATAACGACCTAATTAGTTCAGTGGATTTTAACTTGTTTGTGCATAGCGTTGGCTGGTCAGGCCTTCTTCAGCCTTCAGAATTAATAAACTGTGGTCAGGTAGATATATGTCGACGTTTCGGTGTAAACTGCCGCCTCCGTTTTCGAAATAGAGGAAGTGCATGGGGGTGATAAAACTGAGACAAAGCGTAAACGCGAGGATAATATTGAAATGTATCGTACAATGGAAGGTTGTAAGGGTAATATTGTGCCTTTTCGCGACATAATCAATGTAGATCACATCACACGTAATTTCCTGTTTATTTCACCGAAGGCCACTGGTGAGGGGCTAGTTAATTTCCCTTCCTAGTTGGAAGTTCCAGGCTTAAAATCTTGGCCAGGAAACGGACTGTCTTGTTTGTTGATTTATTCAGTCCGTCCAGACAAACGCCGAGATAATAACTCAAGTTACACTAGGAGAGCTTCCTTCCTAATCCTTTCCAGTTCATCTTACCATTTGACGCTGTTTAGTCTGAGCTACTGATGACTCCGGCAGAGAAGCGGAAGTCCTATGTACATGTGGGACCCACCTGCTTCGTGCAAAAGTGGCTCGTACTGCTCCCATCTTTGTGATCGGAGATCGATTCCCGCCGACGACAGACTTGACAGGCGATCAATAGCTACTTGTGGGTCGCCTGATGTTGCTATACCGCGCTACTTCCTACATGAAGCCTCAGGGAGGCGAAACGGGAGCATTGTCTAAAATGTCACCGCTTATCGACCTGGATGCCACCATTCTTTAAAATATTCTAATGGGGACACTCCAACGTTTGGGGCAGCCCCATTGATGGCTCAGTGCTTGCCTTGCCACAGATAACATTATCTTCTTTTCTCATGAGATCTAATGGCGCTGTAACACTTACATTTTAATATTATTCAGACATCTCCAACCCGTTTTCCTAGACTTCCTCGAGGTACATGTCCGTTTGTCACCCCTGTACAATCGTGAAGTCCAGTACATGTATACCAGCGTTTCGAACGAATGAACTGCCTACATCGTCAGGTACAAAGTACTTTAGCCTACAGTTTTGACAACTCAATATACGGCCATGGTTGTATTTCCGGCAGGTACGTGTTTGATCGCGGGCATAAGGACTCAGCCAGTCTATAAGTGCGCGTCTTTTACCTTCACGCTCTCAGTTATGCCACGGGTACGTAAGAAAATTCCTGAAGGCCTTCAGAACAACTTTTGATGTAATGCGTCGTCGGCAGTAAGCAGACTTACAGCGTACTTCGAAGATGTTCTACCAGCTACGCGAGTTAACGCTGACCCCAGAGATTTGATATTTTCATGCAGTGACATGCAGTGGGCCTACGGTATTCCCGAACGTGACGTTTTGCACTTTTGGACATAGTTACAAACTTTTCGGAGGAACCTGCTGCCCGCAGTAACAGAAGGATGATGCTGTCTTCATCTTCAGGATAGATAAACGTGCCTTTACCCTGACGTTTGAGATACTATGTTCCTCCGAAGCTTCGAGACCTATCTACCAAACTGCACCCCTTCATATCCCAGGATATAATAATTTTAGGTTTTGTCAGATGTGTGTCTAAAAGGCGGGGGAAACAGGAAAGCCTGTAGTGTAATGTGTGGAACAAAGAGCCCCCCTCCCCCCCTTTTTTGCATTCCATCGTTGCGCAGTTCAGGGCCCTACCTTTTTACAGTTCCGTAAAAGCAAAACCAACCTGACCGGAAGGGCTGTCGTTTCTTTTTATTGCACCGCGTTGCTTCGTTTTGTTTTTGATTCTTATTTCTTGTCCCGGACGGGTAACTGCGCGTCAAGTAGAGGTAGGTCAGGAAACATGTATGTCGGTACGGCGCAACAAGGGCTTCAGGAACACTGCAAGACTAATGAAGTGGTAACGAAGTAAAAGGAAGCGGCCGTGGCCTGATCTGTGTTGTTATTATAGCCTTTACCTGATGGGACTGAGAGAAACCACAAGATTTTCTTGTCAATGTCGCCCATCTAGCCGACAAAAGTTGAACCACCCAACTTCCAGACTCTAACCAGGATTGTCGCTTGCTGGACCGCGACTTTTTTTGTCTTTCTTAGTTGTGAGGGCAACATCTTGAAACTTGCTGGACACGCGAGTGACTGTGCTAAATCATTCGATTGGACCCTTCTGGTTGTTTATATTCTGACGCTGCTACATCGTCTCTAAGCAATTATCCACTTAAATATAAATATAAATATAAATATATATATATATATATATATACTGGAGCGTAGTTCTGCTTGATAGCTGGGTGTACTTGAAATTTTCAAGATATTACCCGGCACTCTGTGGAAAATTAATATATATTATTTTGTCCAAAAGAGCGCACCACTGGTCATATCCTGTGCCAGATATATCCGGGTCACACACTTCTTAAGCTCCGGTTTCGTGTTGTGAGATTTGAGCTTCTCACGGCTCTAGCTATGATTGCTCATTTCTGGGATTTAGCTCAAAACATGAAGATGTAGGAAAGACCTTCCTCCTAAACGTTGATAACAATCCACCAAGCTTCACTGAGTTTCTCTTTTGTCCAATATTGTCGTCCCTTCTGAAACTAGATTTACGAAGTGGTTTCTTTCCTTTACGTTTTCCGAATAAAGTTCTGCATGAATGTCTCATCTCTTCCGTTCGTGTTACTTGTAACACCTATTTCACCCGGACAATGCTGGGTAAAGGGTGATAACTGTGAGGTCGCCGATTATGTAATTGTTTCCATTCTCCTGTCACTTCTTCTCACTGAATTCTTCATATTTTCTTCAGTACCTTTTATATTATTTACGGAACCATCCCGACTTCCCTAAGCGGCACAAGATTAGCTGTTTGTGCCGCCTGCTTTATCACGATAAAGACCCCGCATTTTCCGACAGGTTATATTTATATAATTTGTACGATTCTCCAATATAACAGTTAATATATCCATAAATATCCCGAACTGGCTGGTCTTTATTGTGTTGAACCGGTAATTTTATTGTGAATACTGACTAAAACTTTGGATATTATTTAGATGAAATTCACGTTGCAAAGGATTAAACTCAAGTACTTACTTTCGGATCCTATGGGCAGTGTGGTAACCAGCTTTGACAGTAACAAAGAACATGTACGCAGTTTCCGAATGGCAGTGTTTTTCTGAATCAAAGTGTATCTTCTGAAACTAATTAAGTCCATTCGTACTGGATTCAGTTGCCTGGAGATGAATTTTAACCATAGGTGGTGGGCTGTTTCGCGGAGTGAGAATTGAGGGTACAGTCACCACTTGTACCTGAAAGAAGTAATTACAATAGGGACGAGAAGACAGAGAAGGCCCTGTAGACTATACTAAAGTCTTTATCCTCGTTACAGCTGGAGGTGTGTTAGTTCGTTACTACATCCACCCTGAAATGGACACAAAGCAGTTCCCCGTCACATAAGATTTCGACCGAACAAAAACGGTACTGATATCCCAGGAAAGTTCGGGTAATTGTAAGCATTATGAAAGCTTAAAATCTTACATATTCTTGGACTCCGGTTTGAGTTCTAAAGGAGAGGTGGAAGGCGCTTACTTTATCTTCCATGCAATGAAATCGGAGCTTGAACACCGGGAACGTTAAGCTTAGCCTACCGTCGTTTTGGACTCACGTTTAGAATGCACAGCGTGTAAACCCCGGACGTTAATACACTTTTGTGGCCAGGTACTGGACAAACTTGTAAACTTACCCGAACCTTTTAGTGAACGGAATTAGACAAAGTTTTGTTTTGAATTCCACTGCAGTTCTCTCCTTGGTTTTCTTCAGTTGCGACCTTGACACCTGTTGGTAGCGTCCCGACGTTGGCGCCGTGCCACGACTTCCGCGTTCTGAATCAATAACAGCGTCACACAAGGTCGTTGTTTGCCGGTAGCATTGCGCAACACTCAGCATGGGCATTCTTTGCACAGGTCACAGTGATACAGTAAATCGCAGTGATTCAGCAACGGGAAGCATAGGCCTACTACAGATTTGCAGGAACTAAGCCAAATTCTTATAGCGGTGAAGCTGTTTCAGGACTGGTATCAGTTCGCTCACAGCCGTGACCCCGTCGTCGTGTCGTCCCTGATAGTATATTGTGTCCTTACCGTTTCTCTCCTGGCCTAAATAGGGACAGAAACTGCTCTGAAACGGTTACACTATCTACCAAAAACCACGGCGTTATATCCGAAAATACCTTAAATTTCAGACATGTCAGTCTGTGCAGACGCTTCTCTCTTGTATATTCTGCTATTTAGGAAGACAGCCATGTACTGAAAGGCACACCCTCCATTTCCCCGCCGAGATTTGAACCAACTCATTCCATCAACGCTCCATACTCATTTATTCATTTACGACCGTGTAATTCCAGCAAATAACATGGTCGCTCCAGTAAACACTGAACACGCACTTTAACCTTTTGATTTTAATAAAGCTGTCTCTAGTATATGTCGTCAGATTTGATATAAAAATCATTATTCACGAATGTTGCAACAGTCTCTTTGTGGATTTATGCCTTTAAACCTTAAAACACAATGGTAACTATATATACCATCTACTTTAACATTAAAAAGCTTTACATCGTGATTACACAATGTATTTTGTGTTTCGTATGATTTGCAGGATAAACCAATGGTCACTATTTTTTATTAACATCTGTAACTAAAATGCCTTGTGTTTTCTGTGAAGCAGGAACTGAACGTTTGTATGTTATTTAGGGGAACTACAGGCCTCACATATGGGCCGGGTAGCTCAGTCGGCATAGCAACTCACTACGGACTGGACGGTCCGGGATCGAATCCCGGTGGGGACGAGATTTTCCGCCCATCCAGACCGGCCCTGGGGCCCACCCAGCCTCCTGTACAATGGGTACGGGGTCTTTCCCGGGGGTAAAGTGCGGCTGGGGCGTGTTGCTGACCATTGCTGACCACTCACCTCCTTCTAGTGCCGCGGTCATGGAAAAGCAGAGCTATACCTCTACCCACCCTCTGGGTCACACCGGGCCTGTAACGGGAACACTTTACCTTTTTTACAGGCTTCAAATATTTTGGGTCTCATTCAGGTGTATCCGCAAGTTTTCAGCGGATTTTATTTTCTCGCATTTGTTCATTTTCATATTCTGGGAAGAAAAAAACTGAATGATGCTGGGTGGCCATGTTGTCATTTTTGAGGTTACGTTAACTGAAATGCTGAAGGAAGGATACTCAATATCGGGCGTAACGCTATTGACCTAATGAATAATTTCCATATTTATTTTACGTCGTCTTACCCTCTGCATAGGTTATATGAACATGAATGACGAAGGCTGTGTCCGTCAACGGGAAATGAATCCAAGGCTAGCATGATCATCACATTGGTCATGTTGAAATACTTTCTTTGGTCTCATTGCGACGTAGTGGCCGGCTTCGCCCTGAAACACACAGGCAGGAAAATGGCCAAAAGCACACAGCAGTAGCAGCAGTAGCCGCCGCCGCCGCCGCAGCAGCAGCAGCAACAACAATTATTATTATTATTATTATTAAATCAACAAGTGAAAACAGACAAAACCTTCCATAACAATAAACGGAATGTCATGATCTATGATAATAAAAAAAAGGCATGTATGCTGATAGATGCAGTAATTTCAAGAAACAGGAAAGAGATCAAGAAAGAAGCCAATTAGATTCTGAATTATAGGTATGAAGACCTGACAATAGAAACATTGCGCAAAGGGGATGTAAAAACAGAGGTAATACCAGTAATAATAGGGGCAACTGGGACCATCTCAAAATCATTCAGAAAATACCTGAGCAACACATCGGGAAACCACGAATCATAGAACTAAGGAAGACAGCCATATTGGGCACTGCACACATACTTCGGAAAGTGCTAATGTAAAAGTACAAAACATTAAACGTGGGAAATAACATTACAAGTAATTACAGAATAGCTGCAACAGTACACATCCTAAAAACATGTTTTGTTTCAGGTATACGGAGTTGAACCCGGTTATGTGTATTTGTTGTACTATGTGTGCATTGCTGCTTTTTGCTTTAGATGCCGGAAGGTCCTGCGACCGGCCACCTCGACACAAGCTTTTCTTGGTTTTCCTGTGTCTAAAAGCAAACACTGAGACTGTTCCCGATATTCACAGTTGCCACTACATGCTTCTCATGAAGCCCTCCCGACTTAAATTTTGTATTAACAATTTTAATATTTTGTATACATGTAAAATAACCAATGCCACCGGGTGACAACCCAATTGCAGTAAATAATAATAATAATAATAATTATTATTATTATTACTATTATTATTATAACACTAGTTTACGAGACACCTCGTCTATAGCGTCAGATATTCTGCAGTAACAACTTCTTGCCGTTAGCCATAATATTTTATTCCTCGGTTATAAAAACACTCATTTATAACGACACAAAATATTCCGTCCCTTTCATTGCTTTATAGCCGAGTAGTTTGACTGTACTTGTAAATACCCTGAATAAAAGTGATGGTGAATAATAATAATAATAATAATAATAATAATAATACATCGAACTATTTTCGAAATTCGGTTAGACTGAGACGTACAGTAATATGGCTACCATGGCATTTGTCTGTAATGTGATCTCCGGTCTTGAATTGCGTCCTAGGCACAAGAATGCCAGGTATGAGGTAGAGGGAAAAGATCGAATTTAAAAGAGTTTGTATATACCATACCGCCATCAGTCAGTCTTTGCCATCGCCGCTGGTGACCCGACGGCCTGGCGGCTCTACTTTGCGACTTCTGACGATTATGTTTATAATAATATTAATGAATGATGTGAAGAAATATGAAATATAAAAATAGATTACTCGTTGGTTTGCTGTAAGTCCAGGTCTGAGGATTATACAATTAATTCGAGAAAGTCAATTGCTGCAACAAAAAGTGCCTAAAGTATTTGGTACAAGGTTGCTTTGACAAAAGAACAATTGTGCAAAAGATGATATAAATTCGGTTTCTATAACTTGTACTTCAGTATCACGATTTCGGATGTGGTCTTATAAACTGTAGCAGACCTCAAAGCAAAAAAATTAGACCTGAGAGTTATAAACTAAATGGATTTTGCATAAACAGGAGCTGCGATTTAGGCCTACGTACGTCAGCAAGTGTTGAGAATGTTGTGAAACGTAGAACGTTTAATTCGGATGGATGTAGCTAAGGATGAGGGGCACAAGGTGTACATACAGAATCTGGGTAAATAAGTCCCTTAGAAAAGGTCAACTTGGAAGACCAGGAAGGAGTTGGGAAGGTAGTATTAAGCGCGATCTTTGGAAAAATGGATTGTGAATATGTGGATGGAAATGGCTTATCTCTCTCTACAGTTTGACACACGCATATACTCTTCATTTAAAACCTTTTCAAGCACAGTTGTAAATTTATGGCCGCCTGCTCTGACATTCAAATAATACTTTTCACCCACAGTGCATTTATGTGTTGGTATGATTCTCAAAATAAATAGACTATTCTTCTCTAAATAAATTTAAAAGACTGGTCTTTGTAATGGAGACGCAGTGTTTTTTCTGTGTGGTATGAGTTGACTCTGTATGTGCTATTTACGTACAAATTAAGCTTAAAACGGTTAAGTATAGGAAGACCATGGAAGAAGGCTGATGATGTGTCTTTTGTTATTGTTTCGCTCAGTAATCTGCGTAGGTTCATTACCTGGGTTCTGCCGGCATTGTTCTTGATCGACACGAATGTCACTATAAATCATACTAGTCATCTTCCAGTCATGCGTGCTGCATGTCCGGCCGAATTCTAATCACAGAATGTTATTTAGCACTCGACACTGCGGCGCGATGTCAACTACACCAAATTTTCACACATTCTACAACTCGAGCCTGGTTGGAAGTGAAAAGCCACTTTTACGTTCGGACAGCTGTACTTCCTTTCTGACTATAGGCACGAGCAGGGACAGCGTAATCTTCATAGCGACTAGGCCATGGGCTGCACGAACTGGTGTTCGAAACCCGGTAAGAGCAAGAAATTTCTATCCTCCGAAACGTTCAGACCGACTATGGGGCCAACTCAGCCTTCTTTTCATTGGGTACCGGTGTTCTTTCTGGGGAGCAAAGAAGCCGAGGCGTGAAGTTAACCACACACGTCTATCTAGTGCCGAGGTTAAGAATGATTGGAGCTATGCCTCCTTTCTCCTTATATACGTTCGTGGCGTGGAGAGGGACAATATTACTTTTTTATCTTTGTTTATCCCCTTGCAGGCGTTGGGCGTCACCCTAGCGACACCAGTCATCTGGCCCGCAACTTGGCATAATATGAGCTGAGCTGTTTTAAGAAAGTAAACAGTTGGCTTGGCGTCTTTCCTCTTGGAATGATACTTCCCAAGAGGTCTTCCCGCCAAAACTATGCATACATTCCTTTTCCTCATCCAAGTTACATGTCCATCCCACCACAACATCCTAGATTTCAGTACCGTAACAATATCGCATAACCCGTGTAAACAACTCACTTCTTAGTTTTGTATAACCATTCTAGCTATAGGTCCACCCATCGCATCCTTCTACATTTCAGTACCCTTACAACATCATTTTGAAATGTGATATCACAAACTTTTCCCTTACGCCCGCCGGCTTAGGCCCATATATTTTCCTTAACACTTCTTGACTGATACGCGTACTCTTAGTAAGAGACTACGTACAATGTCCACGCAAAACAAGAGACAAAATTTTGCTTCTTACAGTTTCATGACAAGTATTTGCGTTGCTATTATTTTGCCATGTTGAACTGCGGCGTTCGTCTAAGGTATGGGATCAGCCACCACGAAGTCTGCTTGATTCAATCCATTGCATTATTGATACAAGGCCGAACAACCGGGCGCCCCACAAGCTCGGCATGGAGATTATACTTGGGACCCGCCCTGTGCGCGGTACAGTGCCAAGGTTAAACGAAAACTGCATTTCCGGGTTCCCCGAGAGCGTGTGACGTCATCCCTCACTAGTGACATCTGTGCGGCGACCTTGTCAGGCGCGAGGCCCCAAATCACATTTCCCGTCCGAGTACATTATTTGTTTCAAAGTAAAAGTCAGTAACGTTGGGCTTTTGTGAATGCGGAGATGAGCCTTCACGCCCTGTACGAGAGGAACTAAACAGACGCCAGCAAAGCAGTGATGTCGCTGTGTGTATGTGGACCTTCAGGTTCTCTACATTAGATGTCTTTATGCGGTGAGTTACGGTGAGAAAGTCAAGGAACAATCCCTACGTTTGCTTCAAGGCACTGACGAAAATCGCAGAACGCCCGTATGAAAGCTGTAGTCAGATTAGGTGACGCCATTCACGTGTGGACGTGGTGCATGGACCATGGCTTGCCCGTGTCAAGGTCACGCTCCCACTAAAGTTGCTCACGCTGTCATTTCCTGTTGCGAATCGGCACGTGTAAACGACGCTACGCCAATTCGTGGCCATGTCTACCCAAATCGAGCCACCAAATTAAGATCTCTAACTTTTGTTTGTAACTTTTATGCACTAGAATAAATGTGAACAAAGAAGTGATGTATGTGTCTCAGAAACTGAACTCTGTACGGAATAATTGAACACGAAATTCGGACAGTGTTTTCTATACGGGAGACAGTCGAGTATGCTTACAGAAACTGGAAATATTTTGGCGAGCTGCGCTAGTATTGAAACCCGGAATGCCCTCGCGCCTAGTTGTCTTGGGGATAAGAATATTTAGAGCCCATTGTCAGGACACACACCGGATCTTGGCTGAGGTTTCTTGCGGTTTTTGTCAGACAAATGTCGTAATAATTCACGTCTGCAAGTAACCCAGAATTTCTGAAGTACATCAAGGGACTCATCCAATAGCAGCTTGACGCTCCGGATGCTTTATCGTCAGTACAAGCTCATAAGACTGAGGTAGAAGAGTCAGGACTACGTAGACAGACTTTTCTATGTAGAATGTATCTCCTTCTTCGGAAGTAACAGAAAAGAACCCAGACATATTATGAATTTATTAAGTTTTTACCACCAAGCATAGTAGCCACTTTCGTTAAAGCGTAATACAAGTTTTGCGATTGTGTTGTCGAATGTGATTCGCATCCCCATTCTGTATCGTTTTCTTAAAATCCTTAAAAGTTTTGAAGCTACTGCTACACACTGTGATAATCGCAATGAAAAGGCCCAATACTGCGAAAAAACGGGTCTGGGAATATTATGGATTTCATAACATGATGGTATTTGACGTTCGTCACATTATTCGTAGAGATGGATTATTTGAAGCATGAATTGTGATAAATAATGAATCCAATATGCGGTAATTCAAATAACGCGTGAATCAACGTTCGATAGCATGATCTGGCAAGTCTTAAAGCTGTGCATGTTGTGAGGTGGAGATCACATGGAGCAGGTGATGAAAACTGCAAAACATCTATTCAGCATACCGTATTGTGTTTGTTTGTTACATGTACAAGACCGAACGTTCAGTCCAAACAGCTTTCGAAACGTTAACTTGCTTCTTGCAACTGACAGGTACTGTCTTCTTATTGACGACTTTCGAATATCTGTCTTTTGATCTCCTCACCAGAGAAGAAATTCTGTTACAAGCAGTTTATCTGAGAACATTTTAATACTACACCAAATATTATTTTGATGATCAGACGAAGGATGGAGTAGAACGCATGAGAGAGATTGGAAATATGTAAAAAATTTGATGGAAAAGTTGAAGGGGAGAATTGTTTTGGAAGATCTAGGCGTAGACTTGTGAAAAATATAAATATGGATTCCACAGAAGTAAGGTTGGTGGGGGTGGAATGAATGAATGTGACGTCTCCGTTTTTATTGATGACATGGGGTGATTTGGGCCTCAAGGTTCGAGGCAGCATGGTGGTTTCATTTGCGGTGGTGGACAATTTCGACGAAGAACTATTCTTTATTGTAATTCTCGACTGGGTCGAAATATCGCAGCAGATCAGCTAAAGAAGCGGCGCCATATCACAGATATAAACTGCACCGTCAATAAAGCCTATGACCTGATATATATATATATATATATATTGTGTGTGTGTGTGTGTGTGTGTGTGTTATCATTCGGTGCAGAACCTTTTATCTTACAGGTTTGTATCCAAAAATTTAAAGATCAAGATATATAGAACTATAATTTTGCCTGTTGTTTTGTATGGGTGTGAAGCTTGGTCGCTGACATTGCGGGAGGAA
>Ga0123352_10003299_pt1 | contig 23256 bp, 15 predicted proteins | sample TergutLab28metaG_FD_89700 | JGI IMG/M metagenome (GOLD analysis project Ga0123352, IMG submission 89700) | Labiotermes labralis P1 segment gut microbial communities from Petit-Saut dam, French Guiana - Lab288 P1 | ecosystem: Host-associated > Arthropoda: Insects > Digestive system > Gut ...
GATGTCTGTAGAATCACAAATGGTGCACATATAGAGCACCTGTAAGGTATGTAACAAAAACTTGGAGTGTTGTTCTATTAAATAAAAAAAATACATATACTGCTATCTCAAGTGTATTGTGTATGACAAGTTGTTAAAACGCCGACAATCATTTCGAATAACCCTGTATTGTGTAGCCGATCATTTTTAGTACAGTTGTTTCTTAGGATTGCTGGCGTCAGTTACGGACTGTTCATGGCCATGCGTTGTAAGTTAATCTGTCAACGTAGATTATTGGCGGTTCTAGATAGGTAGAGGGGGGGGGGAGATATTTAAATGGCGAAACGGCTGGGAGCTGAAAACGGACGCTAGCATTCCAGTAAGGAAGGCATTCGCGTACGAGTGTTGTGTGGGTAGGATTATAGAGAAGTGACTGTGATAGTTTCCTAGAAATGATCTGGTTGTTTTACTGGATATAGCGCTACATTATTTTATATCAACAATAAACTGAGTAAATAAAACAAGAAATAGGAAAGAAATAATTAAAACTATATGTGATTCGGTGAACCACACCCGTTTTCCCGAAAGAGGATCACCTACAAGACTTAGCGCGTCGGGACAACAAAGTTACAAAGGGTTATCTCGCAGAATATATGTATATAATTCTATTTATATTCACTGTTTAGGTTTATCCTCGTAACTTTTACTTAACTTCTCATGAGTATGTTTCTCTCAGCCAGGTCAATAAAAGGATTCGAAAAGTTATGCTAATTTTCACATTTTTGAGACACTTACTTGGAATAACAAAACTAGATAAAGAAAACAATCAATGTATTAGGCAAAAAACGAGAGCCCAGCACATAGTAAAGGAAATAAAACACTACAAGGAAAAGTGGCTACAACACCTACAGTGGATGGATACAAACAGAATACCAAAACAGGCACTACAATATAAACCAAAAGGACGAAAGAACATAGGACGACCGAGGAAGAAATGGAGGGAGTAACTTCATTTTGAGGATCAAGGGACAGGAAACACGCGTAACCTTTCGGGAACATGATGATGATGATGATAATTTTTACCTTGTTCATCTTTGCTATCCTGGCAACAAGCATCTCACCGCTATGATTAGAAACTTCTCTGTTTGGTGATAATCGTTGTCGGAGGGTCGCATCATATAGGGAGTTAATTACCATAAAAGGATATGACGTAATGAATAACATAGCCAGAACGTTGCAGCTGCTGGTTATGTTCATAACGGAATATATATTGTGTATCGTGAAGTGTGAGTGTTGTTCGTCTGTGCTGGAACCCACGTCTCGAAGTGTCTCACAATTCGGTGATATTTGAACTCAGCTCACAGTTAGCGTTACCCTTTGCACCGCTAACAGCCCTGTGGCATGGTTCTGTTTTATGGCCCCGCCCTATCTGCTGACCCCAAATCTACGGGGGTTCAAAGCAAAAGTAACAACATCTAAATGCATTTCTGAACAATAAAGAGTTAAGTTCATTTGTCTTGACAATTTGGTAATTTTAAATGATAAATGCTGAATTTATTTAGGAGAATATTTGGGCCTAGGAGGGGAGAGGTAACAAGGGAATGGAGAAAACTACATTATGACGAGCTTAATAATCTGTACTGCTGACTCAATACTTTTCGGGTGATGAAATCGAGAAGAATGAGATGGGCGGGACGTGTAGCACGTATGGGGGAGAGGAGAGGCGTATACAGGGTTTTGGTGGGGAAACCTGAGTGAAGGAGATCAGTTGGAAGACCCAGGCGTAGATGGAAGGATAATAGTAAGATGGATCTTCAGGAAGTGGGATTTGGGGGTATGGACTGGATCGAGCTGGCTCAGTATAGGGACAGGTGGCGGGCACTTGTGAGTGCGGTAATGAACATTCGGGTTCCATAAAATGCGGGGAATTGCTTGATTAACTGAGAACCGGTTAGTTTCTAAAGAAGGACTGTGCTGCATGGTGTAAGTAAATAATTAAGCAAATAAGTAAGTAAGTAAGTATGTAAGTAAGTAAATAAGTAAGTATATAAGCAAGGAAGTAAGAGGTTGACTTCAAACTTCGATCTTACGGACGTGATGCAGCGTATATCGCCAGTCAATTACCGACATTTCGAGACAGCCTAACGATCCTATCTTCAAGGGTTCAGAATAGTTGCGTAACGAGAGGGGTGTTTGGGGTGTTCAAACTCCCCTCCACCGAAATTCCGAAGGCCCTCCAAAATCGTGCCAAACTCAACCCGATTGTGAAAACTGTTAAAAACTGCTGAATTTAGGACACCAACACCCCAAGATATTTGGAAAAAAGGCAGTAAAATTCTAAAATTACTGCCGGTTTTGCAATTGTTTTACATTAGCAATGACAAATAAATTGGTTGCCATCATAAATAGCCTTAAAGTACCAAAAATTAAGAAACCTTTACTGTATGAAATGAAATTTCTTATACCAAATTACAGCTGCCTCCATAACCCCTGACTAGGGGGTTACCGCCCCCAGATCCTCGTTCTCTATGTCCTCTGTCCTCAACTGAATTTTTTGAACCCCCCCCCCCCTGAACAAAATTCCTGGGTACCCCACTGGTTCGGCATGAACGCAAAACAGCTTGAAGCTTGGAAAACGTCACTAAACGTCGTGTAACTAACTTCCAATCTGCTCTGAGTAACGTCCAATAAGAAAGAAGATCTCAGGATGAAAGTTGATACGCCAGGTAGTAACACTCAGACACTGAATTTCCTGACGATTTCTTGACAGTCTCCAATGTGTTTCAGAAGTTCCGCAATTTCAGGAGATCAATCTCCGTTGGAGATCGAGTGGGAAGACCTTATTCAGATGCTCACTCTCACGAGACGTGCAAATCTCGCGGGAAATCACGAAGTTTTCTGTATTGCAGTCATCTTAGCTGTATTTCGCGCAGCAAATATGTCTGCTGAGAGCGACATGCATGGTGCTTTGTTTTCTTGGAGTGTCTTATTTCAGGCGAGAAATGATAAATTTTTCACCCCTGTAATCGATTTATTGAAGTAGGTGACACGAATGGAATTTATTGGAATGAAAATACAAGAATGTACCATAGCGCTGAAAATTCCTTAGCCCGACCAGGAAGGAAACAAGCTCGGAAGCATGTCAAGGAGGCTCGCGATTTCAACAACATCGAGACGCGAGCTATCACTAAGGTTTTTTTTTCTGCAAGGTAAGGCGCCGAAGGAATTTGACGCCATTCTGACAGAAATATTAGATTGTGTCCTTCCTAATATGGCTAAGGACTTATCAGCACCACTGTATTTATTTATTGTGGCCTGTTACAAATTTGTCTGGAAACTTATGGAGAAAGAAGTAAACGGATTATCGTTTAACACAATGATTTTCGATATAATATCGATATAGCTATCTACACGACCACCCAGTGTAACTTTGTCCCTAAGCTTTCAGTCTGGTATGAGAATCTTTACCGGGAGACGGTTGCGGTTCACCAAATCACATATAGTTTTAGTGATTTTCTAATTATTTAAGTTTTATTTATTCATTTTATTCTTGATATAAGAAAATGGATTGCTATAACCAGATAAACAACTAGATCATTTCTAGAAAACTGACACAGCCACTTCTCTGTACTCCCACCTACACCACACTCGTACGCGACAGCCTTCCTTACTGGACTGCTAGCGTCCGTCTTCCGCTGCTAACTTTTTCTCATTTAAATCTCTCCCCCTCTACCTATCACGAACCGTCCTCAATATACGTTCACAGATTAACTTAAAATGCATGGCCATGAACCGTCTTAACTGACGCCAGCAATCCTAAGAAACAACTATACTAAAAACGATCAGCTACGACCTTAACTTCCTGGAACCCTCTGGGCCACTCCGGGCCTGTAACGGGATTGCTTTACCAGTCACTTCTCTGTAGTCCCTCACTCACACCACTCGTACGCGACTGCCTTCCTTACTGGACTGCTAGCGTCCGTTATCAGCTCCTAACCGTTTCACCATTTAAATCTCTCCCCTCCTAACTATCAACGACGGTTCTGTACATACGTTGACAGATTAAACCCAAAACGTACGGCTATGAACCTTCCGTAACTGACGTCAGCAATCTTAAGAAACAAATATACTAAAATTGTTCGGCTACAGTTACATTTGTCAACGTCTCAACGTCATCTTCACACCTCAGTACACTTTACGCTGCTTTGTGAACAGTACGTACCCAGCTCAAATTAGCCAAACACTTCACCATCACACTCCATCATCTCAGTATGATAATACCACACGGTACCGGCGCACCGACATCGCACAAAACTTGCCTAACCCACAGTCTACCCTAACAAATTTCACCTCTAAAATTTTATCACTATACAATTCCTTCATTTATCTTTATCTACTCTAAACTTTGAATTATTAAATAAAAAGAAATAGATTTTTAATATAAAGGGTAAGGTAAAGTGCACCCTTGTGCAGGCACTGAGTCTCTGTACAAGCCGTACGGCCCATAAGGGGAGTAGAGGTATAGCTCTACTGTACAGGCACTGAGGGGAGTAGAGGTACAGCTGTACTGTACAGGCACTAAGGGAAGTAGAGGTATAGCTGTACTGTACAGGCACTGAGTCTCTGTACAAGCCGTACGGCCCATAAGGGGAGTAGAGGTATAGCTCTACTGTACAGGCACTGAGGGGAGTAGAGGTATAGCTGTACTGTACAGGCACTAAGGGAAGTAGAGGTATAGCTGTACTGTACAGGCACTGAGTCTCTATACAAGCCGTACGGCCCATAAGGGGAGTAGAGGTATAGCTGTACTGCACAGGCACAGTGGGTCTGTACAGGCCGTACGGCCCATAAGGGGAGTAGAGGTATAGCTCTACTGTACAGGCACTGAGTCTCTATACAAGCCGTACGGCCCATAAGGGGAGTAGAGGTATAGCTCTACTGTACAGGCACTGAGGCTCTGTACAGGCCGTACGGCCCATAGGGGGAGTAGAGGTATAGCTCTACTGTACAGGCACTGAGGCTCTGTACAGGCTGTGCGGCCCATAGGGGGAGTAGAGGTATAGCTCTACTGTACAGGCACTGAGGCTCTGTACAGGCTCAGTGTGGCCCAGAGGGTGGGTAGAGTTATAGCTCTACTCTTCCATGACCGCGGCACTAGAAAGTGGTGAGTGGTCAGCAGCACGCCCCGGCCGCACTTTACCCCGGGAAAGACCCGGTACCCGTTGTACAGGAGGCTGGGTGGGACCCAGGGCCGGTTTGGACGGGCGGAAAATCTCGTCCCAACCGGGATTCGATGCCAGACCACCCAGCCCATAGCTCAGTCGCTATACCGACTGAGCTACCCGGCCCACTTTCGAATATGGTACTTGCTTGTAATTTTCTACACATGCCAGTACTTATTCGTTCGTCCAGGCTGTTGAGGCCTCAAAGTGCTCTTGTAAATCTCATATGTCCTGCTTGTAATTATTTTTAATACAAATTACTGTATATATATATGAAAGTATATGAAGAAAAAATATCCCAAAGGAATAAGTTTTAGTAAGTCAAAACACAACTAGTATTGCAGGCATTTTATTTCGTTTAAGGTGGCGACATGTTTCGGCCCAATTTCTGGGCCATCATCAGGTCACAAACGTAAATTGACGAAGCTATACAATGTAAGTCATAAAATAAGTTATACAGATATCTATTATAGATATATATCTAATATATATATACTAATAAGTTATATAGATATCTATCTATAATCCGTCACCCTGGTATAACCAATTCCCTTGGGATATTCTTTAGATTAGTCATCCCCGTTGTGTTTGGTTTTGTACAAATAAGGAATACGTTTTAATAAGTCAATACACAACTAGTATTGTTTGCGTTTTTATTGCATTTAAGTTGACGACATGTTTCGGCCCTTATTTTTGAGGTCATCATCAGGTCACAAACGTAAAATGTAGGAAGCTATACAATGTAAGTCATATAGATATATATGTGACTTATTTTATGATATACATTGTATAGCTTCCAAAATTTTACGTTTGTGACCTGATGATGACCCAGAAATTGGGCCGAAACATGTCGTCAACTTAAATGAAATAAAATACCTACAATACTAGTTGCGTTTTGATTTATTAAAACGTATTCCCTATTTGTACAAAACCAAACACAACGGGGATGACTCACCTAAAGAATATTCCAAGGGAGTTGGTTGCACCAGGGTGACGGATTGAATATCTGTAGGCTATATGCACAAGATCTGCAAGTAGTAGTAACAATACAAACTTCGCTCCCTGATTCAATCTAGACTAAATTACTGTAGGCACTTCGGAAGTAGGGCCGGGATAGCTCAGTCGTTATAGCGACTCACTACAGGTAGGACGGCCCGGAGATCGAATCCCTGTGTGGTCGAGATTTTCCGCACCTGTCCAGACCGGCTCTGAGGCGTACCCAACCTCCTATACAAAGGGTACCGGTTCTTTCTCGAGGGGTAAAGGGACCGGGGCGTGGCGTTGACCACCCAAACCATCTAGCGCCGAAGTTAAAGAAAGAGAAGAACTATAACTCTACTCCCCTTCTGGATCTTCGTGGCCTGTTATAGGTTGAACTTTACTTTTACTTTTACGCGCTTCTGAATTACTGCTGATATGCTTGTCAGTATTCTGAATCGGGTTAAAATTAACTATGAAATTTGTACCGTCGGCTGTATACTTGAGGGCACAGACGTCGATTCTAGGCCCTATCTGTTGCCGGATTTACGTCATAAGTTAATGAACAAATATAAATTTCCCCAGTTTACTTAAGTAACACACCAACAAATGCACATATATGGTCTTTAATAATCTAAAATTTACATTAAAACACTTAAAACGCTCCTACATGTTTCGATCATACGATCATCCTCAGGGAGCATACTTCGTTCCTTGCTAAATTTACAGTTTAAAACACTCAGTGATTTGCGTGACTGAGTGTTTTAAACTGTAACTTTAGCAAGGGAAACAAACTGTGCTCGCTGAGGATGATCGTATGATCGAAATATGTAGGAGTGTTTTAAGTGTTACAGTTTAAAACACTCAATACTTTACATCACTGAGTGTTTTAAAACATTCGGTGATTTGCATCGCTGAGTGTTTTAAACTGTAACTTTAGCAAGGAACAATATACGCTCGCTGAGGATGATCGTATGATCGAAACATGTTGGAGTGTTTTAAGTGTTTTAATGTAAATTTTAGATTATTAAAGACCATATATGTGCATTTGTTGGTGTGTTACTTGAATAAACTACAAAATGCACAGTGCAACGATAAAGATAAATCGCCCCAACTTACTCCAGTCGACCCCAGTGAGAAATTTACTTCGCGACATTTTGTTTGTGATAGTTCCTCAGTTCCTAAATTGTGCGTGGTTTTGAGAACGATAGAGGCGGTACTCATTTTGTTCGGCAACAGCTTCTTGATTTAGACACTGTGTACTTTACTTTTCAGTCCAAGTACGTGGCTCCGTGAATGGTTCGTAACCGGTCACATTTCTATACGGTGGAGTGTTGTAAGCAACTTTGGCGACCTCGAAGCTGGAGAAAAGTGGGGAAAGAACTTCAACTGAGGGGGTTAGAAATCAGCCTGCTGAAGAAGATATTTGGACCTGAGATGGACGAGGTAAGACGGGACTGTAGGAAATAACACAGCGAGAAGATTCATGATTATTAGTCGTCGCCAAATGTTATTTAGCATATCAGATAAAGAAATACATGCACGTTTGGTGAAGATGAGAGGTGAATAGAGGGATGTGATGATGAAACCTGAAAGAAAGGAAAGACCCAGAAGACCTAGGAGTGGATGGAAAAATAATATGAAAATTGATTTTTAAACAAATCAGTTTGGAGGGGCTGGACTGGATTGACCTGGCTCAAGATACGGTCAAGTGGCGGGCCGTCATCAGCACGGTGATGGATCTCGGATTTCATAAAATGAGGGGGAATTCCTTGATTAGCGAAAAAACTGTTAGCTTTTCAAGTAGGGCTACATTTCGTGGAGTTGTTTAGTATTTTACATTTAGAAGCAATCTGCAAATTAATGAAACATTTCCTTGTAACCTTCCTGTGGGTAAACATTAGACTTGTTATCTGGGTGGAGAGAAGAAATGAATAATAATAATAATAATAGTAACGTAAAAATATAAAATTTTGAGTTATCAAGTGGCTATAAATATATATATATATATATATATATATATACAAACACACACTCAAAGCCTAATGTCATTGGTACCAGACGACATCTCACTTGGTGTCATCTCGAAGCCAGTGCACTGGTAGGCCGTCCCTATTTCGATTAACTTCAAGATGTGTGTTTGAAATTCTATTAGACCCTGCACGAGAGTTGCTGACTGACTTGACCAGGTAGAAGCAGAGATTCATGACACTTTCCTTAGTAAATAAAGAAAAGAGAGCAAACTTTGATCTCTACAAGTCACAGACCTCCATATGAGAGATATCCAATTAACTCCACAGTTCACAGCCCTCCATCTCAGACATGTACAATTAACACTGTAATCACAGCCCTCCAATGGGATATGTGCAGTTATCTCTAAAATTCACAGCCCTCCATCTGAGAGATGTCCAGTTATCTCCACAAGTCACAGCCCTCTTCTTGAGAGATGTCCAATTAAATCTAGAGGTCACAGGTCTGAGAGATGATCAGTTAACTCTAGAAGTCACAGCCCTCCATTTTAGAGATTTCCAAATAACTCTACAAGTCACAGCACTCCATGTAAGAGATGTCTAATTAATTCTACAGGTCACACCACAAAATGTGAGAGATGTCTCGTTAACTCAACAGGTCACAGCCCTCCATCTGGGAGATTTCCAATTAACTCTATTCTTCCCTGCCCTCCGAGAGTTGTCTAATTAACTCTACAGCTCACAGCCCTCCATGTAAGAGATTTTCCATGAACTCTATAGGTCACAACCCTCCATCTGAGTGATGTCCAATTATCTCTAGAGGTCACAGCCTCCATTTGAGAGATGCCCAATTAAAATTACTGATCACATCCCTCCAAATTAGAGACATCCAATTAACTCTATAGTTCACAGCACTCCATGTGAAAGATGTCCAATTAGCTCTACAGGTCCCAGCCCTACAGCTGAGCGATATCCAATTATCTCTAATGTAAAATTAAATCTAAAGGTCACAGTCCTCCATTTGAGAGATGTCCAGTTATCTCTCCAAGTCACAGCCCTCCATATGAGAGATGGCCAAATAACTCTATAGGTCACAGCCCTCCATCTAAGAGAAGTCCAATTAAATCTACAACTCACTGCCTTCCAACTGAGAGATGTCCAATTAACTCTATAGGTCACAACCCTCCATTTGAGAGATCACCAATTATCTCTACAATCCACAGTTCTCCAACCGAGAGACGACGAATTAACTCTACAGTTCACAGCACTCCATCTGAGAGATGTCCAATTAACTCTGTAGGTCACAGAACTCCATCTGAGAGCTGTCCAAATAATTCTATATATCACAGTCCTCCATCTGAGAGATGTCCAATTAGATCTATAGGTCAAAGACCACCATCTGAGAGATATCCAATTAACTCTAAAGTTCACAGCCCTCCATTTGAGACATGTCCAATTAATTCTACAAGTCACAGCCTTCCATCTGAGTGATGACAAATTAACTCTAAACGTCACAACCCTCCATCTGAGAGATGACGAATTATCTCTACAGGTCATGGCTCCCATCAGAGAGATGCCCAATTAAAATGTATAGTTCACAGCCCTCCGTTGGAGAGATGTCCAATTATTTCTACAATTCCCAGTACTCCTTCTGAGAATTGATGAATTAACTCTACAGACCACAGCCCTCCATCTGAGAGATGTCCAATTAACTCTATATTTCGCAGCCCTCCATCTGAGAGATTTTCCATTAACTTTACAGGTCACAGCCCTACACCTGCGAGATGTCCAATTAACTCTACAGGTCACAGCCCTCCATCTGAGAGATAACCAATTAACTCTGCACGTCACAGCCCTCCATCTGACGGATGTCCATTTACCTCTATAGTTCACATCCATCCATCTTAGAGATTTCCAATTAACTCTACAGATCACAGCACTCCATTTGAGAGGCGTTCAATTAACTCTACAGCTCACAGCCCTCCATTTGATGGATGTCCAATTAACTCTAGAGGTCATAACCCTCCATTTGTGAGATATCGAGACAAATCTACAAGTGAGAGCCCTCGATATGAAAGATGTCCCATGAAATCTATAGGTCACAGCCTTCCATCTGAAAGATATCCAACTAACTCTATAGGTAATATCCCTCAATCTGAGTGATATCCAAACAACTCTATAAGTCCCTGTCCTCCATCTGAGAGAATGCAATTAATTCTAAAGTTCACAGCCATCTATCTTTGAAATAAATTTTCTCTCCAGCTCACAGCCCTCCATGTGAGAGATGTCCCATTATCTCTATTGGTCACAGCCCTCAATATGAGAGATGTCCAGTTAACTCTACAGGTCAAATCTCTATAACTGAGAGATGCCCATTGACTAAATTGCTCACCGTCCTCGATCTTAAGGATGTCCAATTAATTCTACAACTCACAGCCCTCCATGTGAATGATGTCCAATTACTCTATAGGTCAAATCCCTCCATCAGAGAGATGATCAATTAATTCTATTTGTCACAGCACTCCATCTGAGATGCAGAATTAACTCCACATTTCACAGACCTCCATCTGAGGCATGTCCATTTAACACTACAAGTCAAAGCCCTCCATATGAGATATGTGCAGTTATCTCTACAATTCACAACGCTCCAGCTGAGAGATGTCCAATTAACTCTATAGGTCACAGCCCTCCATCTGAGAAATGTCCACTTAACTATACACGTCACAGCCCACATTCTAAGAGGTGTCCAATTAACTCTATAGGCCACAGGTCTGAGAGATGATCATTTAATTCTAGAAGTCACAGCCCTCCATCTGAGAGATTTACAAATAACTCTACAAGTCAAAGCCCACCATGTGACAGATGTCCCGTTAACTCAAAAGGTCAAAGCCTTCCATCTGAGAGATGTCCAATTACATCTATTGGTCACAGACCTCCGTCTGAGAGATGTCCAATTAACTCTACAGCTCACAGCCCTCCATGTAAGAGATGTACAATTAACTATACAGTTCACAGCCCTCCATCTGATCGATGTCCAATTATCTCCACAGTTCACAGCCCTCCAAATGAGACATGTCCCATTAACACTGTAATCACAGCCCTCCGTATGGGATGTGTTCAGTTATCTCTACAATTCACAGCCCTCCATCTGAGAGATGCCCAATTAACTCTATAGGCCACAGCCCTCCATTGAGAGATGTCCAGTTAACTCTAAAAATCACAACCCACTTTCTGAGATATGTCCAATTAACACTATATGTCACAGGTCTGAGAGATTACCAGGTAACTCCACAAATCACATCCCTCCATCTGAGAGGTTTCCAAATATCTCTACAAGTCACAGCCCTCCATGTAAGAGATGTCCAATTAATTCTACAGGTCACACCACAACATGTGAGAAATGTCACGTTAACTCGACAGGTCACAGCCCTCCTTCTGAGAGATATCCAATTAACTCTATTGGTCACTGCCCTCCTTCTGAGAAATGTCTAATTAACTCTACAGCTCACAACCCTCCATGTAAAATATGTAAATTTAACTCTACAGATAACAGCCCTCCATTTGAGTGATGTCAAATTGTCTCTGCAGATCACATCCCTCCATCTGAGGGATGTCCAATTAACTCTATCGTTCACAGCCCTCCATGTGACAGATGTCCATTTAATTCTACAGGTCCCAGCCCTCCAACTGAGGGATGTTCAATTAACTCTACTGTACAACTAACTCTACAGGTCACACTCCCGCAAGTGAGCGATGTCCAATTAACTCTTTAGTTCACAGCCCTTCCATACTAGATATGCAAATTAACTCAATAATTCACACCCCTATATTTGATATACGTTCAATTAAATCTATTGGTCACAGCCTTCAATCTGAGAGATGTCCAATTAACACTACTGCTCACAGCCCACCCTCTGAGACATGACCAATTATCTCTATAGGTCACAGCCATTCACCTGAGAAATGTGCGGTTAACTCTTCAAATCATAACCCTCCATCTCAGAGATATCCAATTGAATCTACAAGCCACATTCCTTCATCTGATAGTCGACGAATTAACTCTACAAGTCAAAGCCTTCTACTTGAGGTTTGTTCAATTAACTCTGTAGTTCAGAGTCCTCCATTTGAGAGTTGTCCAATTAAATCTATATGTCGCAGCCCTCCATTTGATTTGTACAAATAACTCTATAGGTCACATACCTCCATCTGAGAGATATCCAATTAACTATATAGGTCACAGTCCTCCATCTGAGAGATATCAAATTAAATCTAAAGGTCACAGCCTGCCATTTGGCAGATGTCCAATTCACTCTACAAGTCACAGCCTTCTATCTGAGTGATGACAAATTAACCCTACATGTTACAGCCTTCCAACTGAGAAATGACGAATTAACTCTACAGTTCATGACCGCAATCAGAGAGATGTCTAATTAACTCTAGAGTTCACAACCCTCCGTGGGAGAGATGTCGAATTATCTCTGGAATTCACAGCCCTCCACCTGGGAGATGTCTAATTAACTCTACAAGTCACAGCCCTCCTTCTGAGAGATGTCCAAATAACTCTACAGGTCGCAGCCCTCCATCTGAGAGATTTTCCATTAATTCTACGCGTCACAGCCCTACACTTGAGAGATTTCCAATTATCTCTACTTCTCACAGCCCTTCAACTGACTGATGACCAATTAACTCTGCACACCACAGCCCTCCATTTCACGGTTGTCCTTTTACTTCTATAGGTTACAACCCTCCATCTGAAAGATTTCCAGTTAACTCTACAAACCACAACCCACCATCTGAAATACCTTGAATTCTCTCTAGAGCTCAAAGCCCTCCATCTGAAAGACGTCCAATTAATTCTATATGTCACAGCCCTCCATCTGTGAGATATCGAGTTTTATCTACAAGTCACAGCCCTCTGTTTGAAAGATGTCCATTTAACTCTATAGGTCACAGCCTTCCATCTGGAAGATATCCAATTAACTTTACAGGTGACATACCTCAAATTGTGTGATGTCCTAATAAGTCTATAAATCACTGTTCTCTATTTGAGAGAAGTCCAATTAAATCTACAGATCATATCCATCCATCTGAGAGATGAGAAATTTACTCTGCAGCTCACACCCTTCCATATGAGAAATGTCCAATTAACTCAATTCGTCACAGGCCTCCATATGAGAGTTGTCCAATTATCTCTACAGGTCACATCCCTCCATCTGAGAGATGTCCCATTAACTCTATTGCTCACGGCCCTCCATCTGAGAGATGTCCAATGAACTCTACAACTCACAGCTCTCATTGTGAGGGATGTCAAATAAACTCTATATGTCACAGCCCTCCAATTATGAGATATCGAGTTAAATCTACAAGTCACAACCCTCCATCTGCGACACGTCCAATTAACTCTATAGGTCACAGCTTTCCATCTTAAAGATGTCCAATTAACTCTACAGGTGATATAACTCAAACTGAGTGATTTGCTAATAAATCGACAGTTCACTGTCCTCCATTTGAGACTAGTCCAAATGAATCTACAGGTGTCAGCCCTCCATCTGAAAGATGACGAATTTACTCTAGCGAGAGATATACATTTAAGTCTATTGCCCAAGGCCCCCCATCTGACAGATATCCAATTACCTATACAACTCACAACCCTCCAAGGAGAGATGTCCAATTATCACTATAGGTCATATCCCTCCATCAGAGAGACGTTCATATAACTCTATTTTTCACAGCCCTGCATCTGGGAGATGTCCAATTAACTCCACATCTCACAGCCCTCCATCTGAGACATGTCCAATTAACACTATAACTCACAGCCCTCCATCTGAGACATGTCCAATTAACACTATAACTTACAGCCCTCCATCTGGGATATGTCCATTTATCTCTATAAATCACAGCCCTCCATCTGAGAGATGTCCAATTAAATCTATACGTCACAGCCCTACGTCTGAGAGATGTCAAGTTAACTCTAAAAGTCACAACCCCCTTTCTGAGAGATGTCCAATTAACTCTATAGGTCACTGGTCTGAGAGATAAACAGTTCACTTTAAAATCACAGCACTCCATTTGAGAGATTTTCAAATAACTCTACATCTCACAGCCCTCCATGTAAGAAATTTCCAATTAATTCTACAGGTCACAACCCACCATGTGAGAGATGTCCCATTAACTCAACAGGTCACAGCTCTCCAACTGAGAGATTTCCAATTAACTCTATTGGTCATTGCCCTCCATCTGAGAGATGTCCATTTAACTCTACAGCTCACAGCCCTCCATGTATGAAATGTACAATTAACTCTATAGTTGACAGCCCTCCATCTGTGTGATGTCCAAATATCTCTACAGTTCAGAGCCCTCCATCTGAGAGATATCCAATTAACTCTATAGGTCACAGCCCTCCATGTGACAGATGTCCTATTAGCTCTAAAGGTCCCAATCCTTCAGCTGAGAAATATCCAATTAACTCTACTATACAATTAGCTCTACAGGTCACAGTACGCCATGTGAGAGATGTCCAATTAACTCTAGAGTTAACAGCCCTCCATATGACAGATGAACACTTAACTCTATTTCTCAAACCCCTACATTTGAGAGACGTTCAATTAAATCTATTGGTCACAGCCATCTATCTGAGAGATGTCCAATTAACTCTACAGCTCACAGCCCTCCATCTGAGACAAGACCAATTAACTTTACAGATCACAATCCTACATCTGAGAGATGTCCAGTTAACTCTTCAAGTCACAGCTCTCCATCTGAGGGATGTCCAGATTACTCTAAAGTTTACAGCCCTCCATCGTAGAGATGTCCAATTAACTCCACATGTCACAGACCTCCATCTAAGAGATGACCAATTAACTCAATAGGTCACAACCTTCCATCTGTTAGATGTCCAGTTAACTCTAAAATTTACAGCCCTCCATCTGAGAGATGTTCTTATATCTCTACATGTCACAGCCATCCTTGTAAATAATGTCCAGTTAATTCTACAGGTCACAGCCCCGCACGTGAGAGATGTCCATTTAAATCTTCAGGTCACAGCCCTCCATCTGAGAGATGTCCAATTAACTCTATTGGTCACAGCCCTCCGTCTGAGCGATGTCCAATTACCTCTGTAGTTCACAGACCTCCATCTGAGAGATGCCCATTTAACTCTTCAGGTCACAGCCCTCCTTCTCGGAGATGACCAATTAGCTCTATTGGTCACAGCCCTCCATCTGAGCGATGTCCAGTTACTTCTATAGTTCACAGACCTCCATCTGACAGATGTCCATTTAACTCTATAGGTCACAGCCCTCCATTTAAGAAATGTCCAATTAACTATACAGGTCACAGCTCTCCGTTTTTGAGATGTCCATCTAACTCTAGAGCTTACAGCTTTCCATCTGATAAATGTCCGATTAACTCTCTAGGTCACAGCTCTCCATTTGAAAAACATCCAATTAACTCTATATGTCACTGTCCACAATCTGAGAGATGTACAATTAACTCTAAAGGTCAGAGCCATCCATCTGAGAGATGTCCAATTATCTTTATAGGTCGCAGCCCTCCATCTGCAAAATGTCCAAATAACTCTACAGCTCACAGCCCTCCATCTGAAAGACGTTCAATTAACTCTACAGGTTACAGCCCTCCATGTGCAAGATGTACAATTAAATCTATAGATCACAGTCCTCCATCTGAGATGTTTCCAGTTAACTCCGCAAGTCACAGCCTTCCATCTGAGAGATATCAAATTAACTCTACACTTTACAGCCCTCCATTTGAGAGATGACCGAATAATTCTACATCTCACAGCACTCCATCCGATAGATGTCCCGTTAACGTTTCAAATCGCAGCCGTCCATCTGAGAAATGACACATTATCTGTACAGGTCACAGCACTCCATCTGATAGATGTCCAATTTGCTCTACAATTCACAGCCTTCCATCTGAGAGATGTCCAATTAACTTTATAGGTCACAGACCTCCATCTGATAGATGTCCAATTAACACTATAAATCAGAGCCCTCTATCTGAGTGGTGTCCAATTATCTCTACAAGCCCCAGTCCTCCATTTGATAGTCGACGAAATAACTCTATAGGTCACAGCCCTCCATCTGAGGGATGACGAATTAACTCTAAAGTTCATGGCCCCCCATCAGATAGATGTCCATTTAACTCTGTATTTCACAGCCTTCCGTCGGAGAGATGTCCAATTACCTCTACAATTCACAGTCCTGCATCTGAGAGATGACGAATTAACTCTACAGATCACAGCCCTCCATCTGAGAGATGTCCAATTAACTCTACAGTTCGCAACCCTCCATCTGAGAAATTTTCCATTAACTCTACACGTCACAGCCCTACACCTGAGGGATGTCCAATTAACTCTGCAGGTCACACCCCTACATTTGAGAGATGTCCAATTAACTCTGTAGGTCACCGTCTCCCATATGAGAGTTGTCCAATTATCTCTATATGTCACAGCCCTCCATATGAGGGATATCCAATTAACTCTACAGGGCACGGCCCTCCATCTGAGAGATGTCCCATTAACTCTATTGCTCACGGCCTTCCATCTGAAAGATGTCCAATAACTCTACTACTCACAGCCCTCTATGTGAGAGATGTCAATTTAACTTTATATGTCACAGCCCTCCTTCTGAGAGATGTCCAGTTATCTCTTCAATTCTCCGCCCTCTTTCTGTGAGATGTCCAATTAACTCTATATTCCACAGGTCTGAGAGATGACCAGTTAACTCTACATGTCACAGCCCACCATCTGAGAGATGTTTTTTACGTTCTGTTTCGTAAACTCGCGGTTGAACAATCTGTTCCGTATAAACAGATAAAGAAGTATCTATATTATAAACAAGTAAGATTCACCACATACAAATTCACCATGAATACTTAATTAATGTCTGTCTTCCAATTCCACACTACTCACGTAACATATATTAATAGAATATTACTTGAATTATTGTTTGTCACCCTGTGTATAACAACACTCTTCCTAGAAATACACTTCCTACAAGAAATAGTTAGTTGCCTCATGCAAGCTCACTTATTGTGCTATCCACACGCTGATGATTTCAATAGTTTAATGAAATCGTAAACCGATTAGTCACACGCAATTTTCAATACAACTGTTCCTTCTGAGTTTACAAACACACCCCTTTGTTGAACTCTATTTCTGTGTCCTCACACAGTTGTAATAACACATATGTACATGAAGCTTCACTTCTTCTGCCTTATGCAGCACTAGTACGAATTACAAGGATGCACTTCCCTGTGAAAGTGCAATTCACACACAATTTACAGACAGTAAGCTGACGCGTCTTGCCAGATCAGACTCGCACTAAAGAATGAGGCGCACTAAATTACCCTTGTGGTAAAACACTGTGAGAACCCCTTGTTCTTTGTTCGAAATGTGACGACACGAATTACATACGCCCTCATGGATGACTGCACACAGACTGGAGCCACGCTATAGAGAGACGCGCACTACCCCTTACTAAAACAAAGAAACGTTCTCGAGGTTTCTGGACGCTCATGACGTCACCTTACTTCGTGATGGTTGCACCCTAAAAAAAAGTGTCACAAGAGTTGTGCAAATTGATGCAATCAATGTTACGCCTATGATTGTCCTTAGCGTAACAGATGTCCAAATAAATCTACAGGTCACTGTCATCCATCTGAGAGAAGACCAATTAAATCTACAGGGCACATCCCTCCATTTGAGAGATGAGGAATTTATTCTACAGCTCACAGCCCTCCATGTGAGAGATGTTCAATTACCTCTATTGCTCACAGGCCTCCATGTAAGAAATGTCCAATTAAATCTACAGGTCACAGCCCTCCATGTGAGAGATGTCCCGTTAACTCTACAGGTCACAGCCCTCCATCTGAGAGATGTCCAATAAACTCTATTGGTCACAGCCTTCCATCTGAGAGATGTCCAATTAGCTCTACAGCTCACAGACCTCCATCTGAGAGATGTACAATTAACTCTATAGGTCACAGCCCTCCATCTGAGAGATGTCCAATTTTCTCTACAGGTCACAGCCCTCCATCTGAGAGATGTCCAATTAACTCTAGGGGTCACAGCCCTCCATCTGAGAGTTGTCCAATTAACACTATAGGTCACAGCCCTCCATCTGAGAGATGTCCAATTAGCTGAACAGGTCCTAGCCCCCCATCTGAGGGATGTCCAATTAACTCTACTGTACAATTAACTCTACAGGTCACAGTCTACCATGTGAGAGATGTCCAATTATCTCTACAGGTCACAGCCATCCACATGAGAGATACTCAATTAACTCTATAGGTCAAAACCCACCATCCGAGAGACGTTCAATTAACTTTATTCGTCACAGCCCTCCATCTCAGAGATGTCTACTTAACTCTACAAGTCACAGCCCTCCATCTGACAGATGACCATTTAACTCTATAGGTCACAACCCTCCATCTGAGAGATGTCCTTTAACTCTACAAGTCACAGCCATCCATCTGAAAGATGTCCAAATAACTCTACAAGTCACAGCCCTCCATGTAAGAGATGTCCAATTAATTCTACAGGTCGCAGCCCTGCATGTGAGAGATGTCCAGTTAACTCTACAGTTCACAGCCCTCCTTCTGGGAGATGTCCAAATAACTCTATTGGTCACAGACCTCCATCTGAGATATGTCCATTTAACTCTATATGTTACAGCCCTCAATCTAAGAAATGTCCAATTAACTCTACGGGTCACGACCCTCCGTCTGAGAGATATCCAATTAACTCTACGGGTTATATCCCTCCATCTGACAGATGTCCAATTAACTCGGCAGGTCACAGCCGTCCATCTGAGAGATGTCCATTTATCTCTAGAGCTTACGGCCTTCCATCTGAGAGATGTTCAATTAACTCTAGAGGTCACATTTCTCCATCTGAGAGATGTCCAATTAACTCTACATGTCACTGTCCTCCATGCGAGAGATGTCCAATTAACTCCACAGGTCAGAGCCATCCATCTGAGAGATGTCCAATTATCTCTATAGGTCACGGCCCTCCATCTGAAAAATATCCAAATAGCTCTACAACTCACAGCCCTCCATCTGAAAGAAGTTCAATTAACTCTACAGGTCACAGCCCTCCATCTGATAGATGTCCAATTAACTTTATAGGTCACAGCCCTCCATCTGAGAGTTGTCCAGTTAACTCTACAGCTCTCAGTTCTCCATCTTAGGGATGTCCCATTAACTCTACAGGTCACAGCCCTCCGTCTGAGTGATGTCCCATTAACTCTACACATCACAGCCCTCCATCTGAGTGATAACCAATTAACTCTACATGTCACAGCCCTCCATCTGAGAGATGTCCAATTAACTCTTTAGGTCACAACCCTCCATCTGAGAGATATCCATTTAACTCTACAGTTCACAGCCCTCCATCTGAGAGATATCCAATTAAATCTATATATCATAGCCCTCCATCTGAGAAGTGTTCATTAACTCAACAAGTCACAGCCCTCCCTCTGAGATATGTCCACTTAACTCTACAGGTCGAAGATCTCCGTCTGACACATGACCGATTAACTCTACAGCTCACAGCCCTCCATCTGAGAGATGTCCCATAACTCTGCATATCACAGCCCTCCATCTGATAGAATGCCTATTAACTCTACAGTTCAAAGCCCTCTATCTTAGATGTCCCATTAAGTCTACATGTCACAGCCCTCTCTCTGAGTGATGATCATAATTTGACTCTACAGTTCACAGCTCCCTGTCTGATAGAGACCCTGTAGTTGAGTGCTATTAACCTTCGTCAGAATCTCAGCAATCGCCTGTGGATCCATAATCCCAGTACGTTCATTTGAGTTGTGCTGGCAATTTATATCTCTGCATCTCTGTCTGTGAGACTTTGAGGGTGTACGGAGCGCTTGCCGGAGGTTCCACTCTTGCACGATGTGATACCGTCAGCTTCTTAATACACGTATTTACCGAAATGTCTGAATACCATAAGCCTTCATCTTTGTCTTGAAGTTGGATGCACTATCTGGCCCCGTGTAGCACCCACAGGCCTTCTTCAGACACTACAAAATTCACGTATCCCACCCTTTCTCGGTGACTCCATTTTCTTTACTATGTTCACAAAAACCATTCCTGGTCCCTATCCCATGCCAGATGAATCAACTCAGATCCTACATTTTAATTTCTGCACATGAATATCAGTGTTGTCTTTCCTTCTATACTTTGGGCTCGAAAATTATTTCTGCCCTTCAAGTTACCTAACTAAAATTTTTGCGGATCTTATCTTTCTCATTCTTACTAGGATTCGGTTGGAAAATAAGTTCATAACACATACATTTTGGGTTGTGGTTTGACTGGTATTAATTTCACTTGTTTATGTACATTGTGGGTTCTTTATTTTCAACTTTGATAGTAGTAATATTAATAATATTCCACATTTAGTTTTACTGTTAGCGCTTTAAGGAGCGCCATCCCTGTTGTGTTTGTTAAAACATAAGCAAACAATTATGCATGGACATGACCGTCATAACAGAACTGTATTATCACTTCTATATAACATGTCAACGGCATTTATCTTAGTATTTAACCAACTTGATGCACAAAATTTGTTTCACAATAAGTTTTATTTCATTCCTCTACATGTTTCAAGCACATGTGCTCATCATCAGGAGGTCGAAATTGCATTACACAGCCTCTGGTATCATCACACCTATAGGTGTGATTACACAGCCTCTGGTATCATCACACCTATAGGTGTGATTACACAGCCTCTGGTATCATCACACCTATAGGTTTGATTACACAGCCTCTGGTATCATCACACCTATAGGTGTGATTACACAGCCTCTGGTATCATCACACCTATAGATGATAATGCAATTTCGACCTCTTGATGATGAGCACATGTGCTTGAAACATGTAGAGGAATGAAATAAAACTTATTGTGAAACAAATTTTGTGCATCAAGTTGGTTAAATACTGAGATAAATATACTGAGATGCATGGTCAGCAAAACGTCAAAAAAATGTCAAATTCATGTTCCGGCCAATACTATTTTTGACCATCATCAGGTTGGATACAATTATCGGAGAAAACTACACATTATATAATATGATAAAGTATAACTTTGATGGTTACACTGTATAATACTATATATTGTGTAGTTTTCTCCGATAATTGTACCCAACGTAACGATGGCCAAAAATAGTATTGGCCGAAACATACAGTCGACATATTATGTATAATTGACAATATAGTTGTGTTATGACGGTCATGTCCATGCATAATTGTTTCCTTGTGTACTACTAGTGCACTGCACTTCCAAGTATTCCCCCGCCACAACTAAAACATTTATCATATCGAGTGACGAGCCTTTTCCGCTCCCTGTCGATATCACTCTTATCAGCCATCGTATCTTTACTGTTCTCACCTTGAGATCTCCTTCAGATTTGTGGCCGTAAAGATTTTCCGTCAGCTGTGTGAGCAAACTTCAATCGCTTGGCCACAAATTCCACTTATGTAATCTCAGTCACTGTACTTCGTTTAGTTAGGATATTACATGTTATGTAAACTTATCTCCTGGTCAACACTGCAAGTATGTTACTTTCTGATCGCGTTATTTCCATATTTTGTAAAAAAAAAATTTATTCCAATTTAATGTTAACGTAACATGACATGTCCCCCATTATCTTCAATTGATGCTATGCAGTTCTTTGGCCTCATGGGGAAAGTCCCTCACACAGATGCAGGCCTAGCTTTGAATACCCGCACGACGACGCATGTTGTACCGCTCAGTTAAGCAACATTCCCAAGACACATGTCATGTAACCATCTGTCCGCATAATGAGAGGTCTCCAACCTTTGATCAAGGCTGATAAATCACCACAGGTCCCTGTCCTTCATAAGTCTTTACCTTTACAAGTTAGTTTGGCTTCTACATAACTCGAACACAAAAACTTAAGCATCCTCATGGAGCTACGGTATTTGAGAAAAATACACAGATTCTTATGCAACTTGTCATTCGTAAACGTTAGCCTTTCAAGTAGAAGCATTATCTGTTTTAATTAAAGAGCCAGCTCGTACCGCGCAGGAAACACTCCCTACCTCGAAAATAAAAATGAGTCAGTTAATGCTGTATAGGGAAATAATCGCTGTTTGTTCTCAGATCCACACAAAACACTTAAATATACTGTGTGGGCAGAACGTAGAATTTGTTAACGTTAAACTGGCGGTACATATAGTGACCACTGGGCATTAAAGTAGTCTGAATTTTTATATAAAGATCAAGTCCGTACCGCGCAGTAAACACCCTCCGTCTCGGTTATAAAAACCAGTCAGTTAATGCTGTACAGGGAAATAATCGCTGTTTGTTCTGAGATCCACACAAAACACATAAATACAGTTTGTGGGCAGAACGTAGAATTTGTGAATGTTAAACCTGGTGGTACGTTTAGTGACCACCGGGCATTAAAGTGGTCTGTATTTTTGTATAAAAATCCAGTCCGTACCGCGCAGTAAACGCACTCCGTCTCAGTTATAAAAACCAGTTAGTTAATGCTGTATGGGGAAATAATCTGTTTTTGTTCTCAGATCCACACAAAACACATAAATGCATTGTGTTGGTAGAACGTAGAATTGCTGATTGTTAAACCTGGGGTTTAGAGGGTTAAATTATAAGCTTACATGTCATTCCATAATTTCGTAACATACAATATTGTTAACATTATTAAAAATATGTTCTATCCATGCATCTTGTAATGGGCGAGTTTTTTTATTCTGTTTTCGTCACCGAGCGGAAATCTGTAAATATTTAATATTCAAATTAGAGTTTTTTGTGTCAAATTGTGGTTTTTATACAAAGACAAAAGATAACCAAAGAATTATCCCTCGCCATTATATAAACTACAACTAACAACAATACACACAAGACATCTTAAATTACAACATGTACAAAAGGTAAACAACACCAAGGTAAGAAAGTACTGTATGTATATATATATACAGGGTGTTTCACGACTTTAGGGCATAACTGCAGGAGGTGATTTCCTAGGTCTTCGTGATCAAAAAAGTTCATATAAACATGTGTCCGATTTTGGACGGTTACGGAGTTA
>Ga0123352_10003300_pt1 | contig 23235 bp, 18 predicted proteins | sample TergutLab28metaG_FD_89700 | JGI IMG/M metagenome (GOLD analysis project Ga0123352, IMG submission 89700) | Labiotermes labralis P1 segment gut microbial communities from Petit-Saut dam, French Guiana - Lab288 P1 | ecosystem: Host-associated > Arthropoda: Insects > Digestive system > Gut ...
CATCAATAAGGAAAGTGTTAGACAGATTTTGCACGACGATCTGGGCATGAAAAAGGTGTGTGCTAAAGTGGTGCCAAAAATCCTTACCCCCGAGCAAAAGGAATATCGAGTGAATTGCTGTGCTGACACTCTTGAAAACATTGAAAATGATCCTGATTTCTTCCTAAACGTAATTACGTGTGACAAAACTTGGATTTTTCAATATGATCCAGAGACTAAGAGACGATCCATGCATTGGAAGAACCCCCAATCCCCTAGGAAGAAGAAAGCGCGCATGAGCAAGTCCAAATTCAAAGCAATGATGATTGTTTTTTTCGATATCGGGGGGGTTATCTACATTGATTGGGTGCCTGAAGGTCAGACTGCCAATCAGGTTTATCATAAAAATGTTTTGATAACCCTCCGTGAACGTGTGTGACGAAGGAGACCAGATATGTGGAAGAATGCCTCATGGATTCTTCATCACGACAACGCGGTATCTGTGAAGAGGTATTTGGCGAAAAACAACATTCCAGTGATGGAACATCCACCGTACTCTCCGGACCTAGCACCGTGCGACTTTTTTCTCTTCCCAAAAATCAAGTCTGTCTTCAAAGGAACCAGGTTCGAGTCCGTGGATGCAGTGAGAGCAAAAGCGACGCAACTCTTGAACAGCTTAACACAAGATGACCTGCAGCACTGCTTCCAACAGTGAAAACTTCGCATGGAGCGGTGTAGGGATCGGAGAGGGGACTACATTGAAGGGGATAACATTTCGATTGTCTGATTTTTTTTCAATAAAGGTTTAGAGCATGAATCTGGTTTCTTTATTGCCACACCTCGTATACCGACTGTGGTAATTTTAACCTTACAACTCTTGCAATACACAAGTAATGTGAACAGATTCTAGTGATACATAATACTCATATTTTGGAAGACCATTTCTGCAACACCAGAATTTATGGTTCAGTGGTTAACAGTGGGTTTGATTCTTTTTGGTTCTTAGTGGAGAGAAGAACAGATGTGACTGCAAATTTTAAAAGTAATACAGCATGAGAATATGTAATACTGTTTATTGAAAGCCAACTAAATACACTTACTACATGTCAGACATCCTATTTTTTATATTTTATTATCTACAACATGTTTGGTTGGTTTACAGCCATTCTTAGCCAATGGTTCTGGTTTTATAGTGAATGACATGACATTTTTATTAGTTTCAGAGTGAATTAATATGACTAGAGGAATGAATCGTGGTTTTCATAATCAGCGTCGTGGTGGTGGTGGAGGAGGAGGAGGAGGAGGAGGAGGAGGAGGAGGAAGGCCATTTCGTGGAGGTGGACGCTTTCCCAACTATAAACAGAGAGGAAATATGAGACCTCCACCACCAAATTTCTTTCCACCAGGAAACTTTGGTTTCCCTCTACCTAACTTCAATTTTCCCAGAGGAATGAACAGATTTCCACCTAGGCTTCCATTGGCTCCTAATATCAGAATGATGAGGGGAGGTATGCCACAAGGAATGCCACATGGTATGCCACATTGGCGTGGTAAGAAACAGTCTAAGAAGTCAAAGAACTCGGTGACTCCAAACCCAAACAAACCCAGACTAATGGAAAAAGATGTTGGGATTACTGAGTATATCAGTTCACATGAAGGCTTTGGAGGAATTATTAAGCAGAGGTTTTCAGATTTCCATGTAAATGAAATTACAACTGATGGAAGTATTGTAAAACTGACTGATCTGGAACCACCTGTGGATGTCGGTGAGTAAATGTATGATTGTATGATATTTTGTATAAAGAGTTGTTGATAGAGATGTGAGCTGTATTGTGTTTGTTGTTGAGTGTTGTGAGTGAGTTGAGCAGATATGTAGATTGTGATGAAATTCAACATTAAGGCATGCTGGAAATGAGGGTTAGTGTTTGTCACTGTATGAGGGGGTCCTGATAAGTCCTTAGCCCGACCTACTTTCCATTGTTGTAGGATGGAATCGATAGTGTCGTTGGAAAGAGGGGTCTGTTCATGTGCCAAATTGCAAGTCTTTTCTTGTTACAGAGGCTGGAAGGAAGCATTTCAGGTGATGCGCGCGATTTCATCAACATAGAGACGCAAGCTGTCATCACATTTTTTGCCTGCAAGGCAAGGCGCTGAAGGAAATTCATGCCATTTTGACAGACACATTAGGGGAACATGCACCATCGTATGCCACCATCAGAAAATGGGTGGCCCAGTTTAAACATGGTGGTTTTTCTACCTATGATGCACCTCATCCTGGATGACCCAAAACAGTGACCACACCAGAGCTTATTGATCAAATTCATAAGCTAATCTAAGAAGACCGCCGGATTTTGGCTAAATCAATAGCTGAGCAACTGGTCATCTCACATGAGCGGGTTGGGTCCATCATTCATGAAGATATGGACATGCGGAAACTCTCTGCGAAGTGGGTTCCGAAATGCCTGAACGCTAATCTAAAACGTCATCGGTACCAGTTGCCTGAGCAACTTTTGGAATTTGTTCAGCACGATCCAAATGATTTCCTGTTGTGATTGGTGACCATGGACGAAACCTGGTTATATCACTATGATCCAGAGACAAAGCAACAATCAATGGAGTGGTGGCATAGCGGCTCACCCCGCCCAAAAAATTTCCGAGTGCAAAAATCCACTGGACAAGTTCGTGCCTCGATTTTTTGGTATCAAGACGGCATCCTCCTCATTTATTATCTTCCAAAGGGCCAAACCATCAACGTGGAGTATTACTCATCTCTGCTGGTGCAATTGAAGGACATTTTGAAGGTAAAATGCCACGGGAAGGTCACCAAGGGGGCTTGTTCTTGCACGACAATTCCCTGTCTCACCGGGCACTTGCAACCTGCTAGAAACTGGCGTACGTGGGCTTCCAGTTTCTTGATCACCCACCCTATTCTCTGGATCTTGCCCCGTCAGGCTACCACCTGTTCCCTGGACTGAAAAAACAACTGAAAGTTTGCCATTTTTTGTCCGACGCGGAGGTCATTGCTGCTGCAGAGGCATGGTTGGACAGACAACCTTCTGAATTTTTTTTTGAGTGGCTTGCTGAAGTTAGAGCAATGGGCTAAGACGTGTATTAATCTTCGTGGGAAGTATGTTGAATAAATCCCGAGTTTGGTTGCTGTAGCTTGTTTCCTTCCTGGTCGGGCTAAGGACTTATTAGCAGCCCATCGTACTTCGTGTTTGAGGTTGTTCCTTCACTTAAGATTAAAGTTTTGAGTTTGTAAATGTGTGACTGTGTGTGTGTGTGTGTGTGTGAATGTGCATGCTATGTGTGGGAATGTGCCTGCTGTGTGTGTGTGTGTGTGTGTGAATGTACATGCTTTATGTATGAATGTGCATGTTGTGTGTGTGATTGTAAAATTATTCATTACAAATCTGAGGGTGCTGAGGAAAATTCTCAGACCTAAAGTGGGTGGGAGGGTGGGGGTGGGAGTGACTGGAGGCTCAGCAATTTTGCGTGATTAGGAGCTTTGAAATGTGTTTTTAGTAGATAGCCTTAAGATGGTCAAATCAAGTAGGATCATATATGTGGAGTACATAACATGCACAGGACAGAAGAGAAATTCATGGAAAGTCTTTGTTGGAAAATTTGAAGTCAAGACCATTTTGAAGACAAGTTTATAGTGGAAGACTTAATTTGAAGTGAATGTTCAATATAGTGTGAGGGATAAAAACCAACTAGATGCCACTTGTTATTTTATTGTACTTCTTATAGGCTCAACATGTTTCGGGCACCACTATGCCCATCATCAGGAGCTCACGACTATAATGTTGATTACCACATTGGTTGTTTTGTTCTTGGTTTCCTGTAGTGCCTGAAACATGTTGAGCCTATAAGAAGTACAATAAAATAATAAGTGGCATCTAGTTGGTTTTTATTCTTCAGTTATCACAATGATGCATGGTCCAACAAACATTAAATAGTGTGAGGGAATTGACTGGATTTGTGTGACTCAGAATGTGCACCAGTGTCAGCCCGTGTAATCACAGTAATGAACCTGTAGGTTCCATGAAATGCAGTGAATTTATTGACTAGCTGAACAACTGTTAGCTTATCAAGTGGAACTTTGCTACATGGACATAGTTTATATTCCATATTGTTCAGTGAATTGCCTGTAATATATGTGCTCTTTAAATTCACAGAACATACGAGACCGGAGAATGAAATAATTGAAATCCTTACACCAGAAATAGTGGAGAAACTGAAAACAATGATAGAAACAAAGCTGGGTTACGTCGAAATTGAGGTAATAAAATCAGCTCTGAAACACTAATGGTGACTTAGATGGAAGCATAATTATTACTGAAGGTGTTCTGTATATATCTCTGATATTTTTTTCAGGTAACAGAGAAGAGCAAAGATGAAAGACGTAAAATCCATGAAGCAATCAAAGATGGCTTTGGAAAGGAGGTGTACAGCAACACAGTAGACAGGGGAGACAAGAAATTCATCACAATCTTCAAAACCAGAAAAGGAGGTAAGGGCTTGTAATTTGAGGTTATAATGGTTTGGGTATAGCAGAACTTCAACCACAGATGGTTTGCAAATGCTGCCATGCTCTTAAAGTTTTAAATACCTTTTTTACCTTTGCATCATTTCCTTGGACTGAGTTAGTAAATAAACAACAATGAATTTTAAGTGCAGCCTCCTGTTTTAACACACTTTAATGGTTTGTGAGGCTGTACTGTGTTGTTTGTATGCCATCAGTTCAGTATGGTGCTCTACAGGTGTTTGAGAGACTGGACAGCTGCTGTTGTGTGTTGTTTGTATGCCAGCAGTTCAGTACAGTGCTCTACAGGTGTCTGAGAGACTGGACAGCTGCTGTTGTGTGTTGTTTGTATGCCAGCAATTCGGTACAGTGCTGTACAGGTGTTTGAGAGACTGGACAGCTGCTGTTGTTTGTTGTTTGTATGCCAGCAGTTCAGTACAATGCTCTACAGGTGTTTGAGAGAGTGTTGTTTGTATGCCAGCAGTTTGGTACAGTGCTCTACAGGTGTTTGAGAGATTGGACAGCTGCTGTTGTTTGTTGTTTGTATGCCAGCAATTCAGTACAGTGCTCTACAGGTGTTTGAGAGTGTTGTTTGTATGCCAGCAGTTTGGTACAGTGCTCTACAGGTGTTTGAGAGATTGAACAGCTGCTGTTGTTTGTTGTTTGTATGCCAACAGTTCAGTACAGTGCTCTACAGGTGTTTGAGAGACTGGACAGCTGCTGTTGTGTGTTGTTTGTATGCCAGCAGTTCAGTACAGTGCTCTACAGGTGTTTGAGAGACTGGACAGCTGCTGTTGTGTGTTGTTTGTATGCCAGCAGTTCAGTACAACGCTCTACAGGTGTTCGAGAGACTGGACAGCTGCTGTTATGTGTTGTTTGTATGCCAGCAGTTAGGTACAGTGCTCTACAGGTGTTTGAGAGACTGGACAGCTGCTGTTGTGTGTTGTTTGTATGCCAGCAGTTCAGTACAATGCTCTACAGGTGTTTGAGAGACTGGACAGCTGCTGTTGTGACTGCTGTTTTTTTTCAGCTCTTCTGAGGCCTTACAAGAAGATGTCAGGCTGATACAGTCCTTATTTTATTAGACAACTATTGTTTGTCACTTTGTGCTGGTACTGTGTCATGCATATGAGCAGCTGGCTGTGTCAGCCACGTTAGTATGATAAATGAGATGAAAGGAAGTGGCGACCGACATTTGTTGCATAAAATAATGACTGTGTACTTCAAATAGGCCATCATCACTTTGTTGCAGATTCTTGTCAATTTGTCACCTTTAATTTATTCTCCCATCACACTGGCAGTACCATAAAATAATTCAGACTCTCTACACTTACTAGCTATGCTTGAATGTCATGACATTGGGTGTTTAATACAGCTCCTTTGGAGTCACAACAGAATGGCTTATGTTTTCGCGTAGTTTTTGTGTATGTGTGGTGTGATTATATAGTTTCTAATTCACAACACTAAACCAAAAAGTGCACAAAATTGTTCATTTGATATTTGTATTATAATGTCACACTGAACATTCCTGCGTGTTTCGATCCGCAGGGGACCAATATCCTGGAATCAAACCAAAGCAATACTGCGTAAACCAAAGTAGCCACTTTTATATGAAGTTGGCTTGGTGTAAAAGGGTTGTATAGTTAAAACACAGACATATATGCGTTATTTATTACCAACTTGTTGCTCAGTGTTTTTATTGTCATTAGTCATTGCTGTGATGGAAAATGTGCAGTGTTAAAATGCAGACATTTCTTTGTAGAATGGTTATATAAGTGTGCTGGATCTTGCAATGCAGTATCTCAGAAGCAGCCTTTGTACGTAACGAGGTTTAGCACAGTACTAATTGCTGGGGACTGAATTTATTTCTTTCTAACAACAACACTTCTTCTCAGTGTCATCTGCTTCAAAGTAGTTTGCTTTGAACTTTATACAGTGAGCCCAGTGATTGTACCTCTGTTGGAAGCATTTGCTGAAGTGCAGTGTTTGAAATTCAGCAAGTGCATCCAGAAATTTTACTTGAGTCATGGGGCTCTCATTTAACCTTATTTTCTTTAATGCTGTCTTGAGTTTTAGGAAGGGAAGAAGTCACATGGTGCTAAATCTTAGAGGTAGGGAGGGTGTGGAATGATACTCATTTTGTTATTGACCAGAAATTCGTGTTCAGACAAAGTAGGTAGGGTGCAGATTTTGTGGTGGTTGTACCCCTGTTTATTTTACCTTCCAGATTGCTGTGATCTGAGCCAGATGAAGTTCCCAACATGTTAGCAGTAACTTCACGGACCATAGTTTGTTTTCTCAGGCGTGTGCCTTTGCCTAACCCACATTTTCTTCTGTTTTGCTCATTAATGAACATCCATGTGTTCAAGCATCATCAGCAGGGGTCACACCACTTTTTGACTTGAGAAAACTATTCAAAAGACTTTTCTTCCCATTTCATGCCCTGTGCAGGCTAATTGAGACTTTTGGAAGTTTCTGCAGCATTTTTCCGAAGTTTGAAGCAAAATTTGATGGAGACATACTGCCATTTTCTAGGTATGTCAGAATCACAGACTGAACAATGCACACTTTTATTCAACAAGACTTACTCAACAAGCGAACTTTCTGAAGCCTTATTCCAAACAGTCAGTGACTGGGCGGACTTTATCTTGTCTGCACCTAGTGGTAGAAGTTTGTGCTGGCAGCAGTAGTATCATCTCGTAGTCAGTCCAGAAATTATTTGATCACACCATGTAACTGTCTTTGACAGAACTATGCTACCACTAGAAGTGCCACCTTTATTTAATTCCTGTAGTGCCAGTCACTTATTTTAGTCTGCTGTGGTTGCTTTCCGTTTATAGATAAATCATATGTATAAAAATTCAGTAAGAACTTCAAATATGGAAATTATTTCCTCCATATATTTAATTTATTGTTCAGTTTAGGTAAAACACCATCATATGTCGTATGATGTCAGATATACCATTGTATTGTAGAGGTCAGAATTTTTGGCATTTGGCAATTGTGAGGTAAAATACCTAGGTGCTTTCCTTGTTTCTAAAGATGTGTTGGTACCTTCTACATCCTGAAATATAGTGTTTTTGGAGAAGCCAGTAGAAATTGGTAGCAGTAGAAAATAATCCTCCTCCTCCTCCTTCTCCTCCTCCTCCTCTGCATATTTAGGCTGTTGGCCCTGGAAATGAATTTGGTCCATCCATCTTATCTCAGTCTCCCCCCAGCTCTCCTGCCCAGTTTGCAGTTTAGAACTTGCTGTTGTGGTCTAAGAAACATTGTTTGAAACAAGAAACAGTCATTAATATGACGGCATGGTTTCTTCATTTTTAAGTGATGCAAGATCGCCGATCTCGCTGGCCTGCTGACAGAGGTGGGGTTTATGTTCACTTTGTTCTGCACAAGGAAAACATGGATACACAAGAAACTGTGAATTACCTGGCAGGAAAATTAGGGTAAAAGTTGTCATTTTCATTTTTCAAACATTTTTTTAAAATACACTAACTTAAAACTTGCTTTATACTTTGTTCTTGTTGTTGCAATCTGATATACAGAAATATTGTAGGAGGTAATTCTACTCTTGTTAAAACTGTATTACTGATATATTTAGGGTGAAACCAAATTTCATAACATATGGTGGCACCAAGGATCGGCGAGCTATAACAAGCCAGATGATGAGTGTATTTAAAATTGATCCAGCAAAACTGGCAAAGCTGAGTAAGGAACTGAAAGGCGTGACTCTAGGAAATTACTCCTACAAACCAACATGCTTGAAGTTAGGAGATGTGAAAGGAAATCGATTCAGAATTTCTTTGCGGTAAGTTCGTGAATGTCACCAGCTGATATCTTTTATTTTTGTGTGAACCTGTCAAACTCACTTTTTTATGTGTTTCATTTATGTTTGTTGTCTAGTTTTAGAGTTGTTAGATTGAACTTTGCTGTTTTTGGCAGTTTGACTCTTTAAAGCCCAGTGATTATTATAGTACCTCCTGCTTGAACATTAATAAACCTCTGTTTTACTCACCTTGTGTATTTATGTATTTTATGTGATTCTTACAATAAACAGCAAATATTTCCTTATACAGCATTGCCCAATTGGTCTCTCTAATTGTGACTTTGTATCAGGCAAACTGCATTTGGAAATATTATTTAGGTGAACTTGGTGCTTCAGAAGGTTAATATAAAGAATACATTTCTGTGTAGCAATGTAACTGGAACGGATGAACAGATTGAAGAAGCAATGACAAACCTTAGGGAGAAAGGCTTTATAAATTATTATGGTCTCCAGAGATTTGGAAGCTCATCTTCTGTCCCTACACCAGAAGTAGGACGAGCTCTGCTGTTAGGACAGTGGAAGGAGGTGAGTTACTCTGCTGTGCAGGCAGATGTCAAAGGAGCATGTAAGTCTTCTGGGATGTGATGCTGTGTCATTGGGTGTGTGGTTCGCAGTGTTTCAGAGGCTGGTAGTTTTATCATCTTTAAGGGTAAGGAATCCACTGCTTGACTCTGGTTGTTAATGGAACTGTGATCCTTACAGACATCAGAAGCACTCACCGTCACATCCCAGAAGACTTGAGTCATCAGTAATACCACTGTGATGACTTCAGACCATGCAGGTTTTATGTCTCACATACAATGAATGGGGTCTGTCCATCTGCATGTTTCAACAGCCAGACTATAACACATACTGTGTTTATACTTGAGCTTGAGACAGAATTTTTTCTAATTCATCATCTGTGGTCTGTCTATAATCACATACAAAGTTAAATATGTTCCATGTAGGTATTTTCCTGAAAATTGAAGGTTGTGAAGGGGGTTGTCTTGTATTTGGATGTTATTGTATTTTGTCTGAGAGATTGCTGGCGCTGGTGTAGGTCTGGGAAGTCACACGTGCATTTAACTCTTTTGCCCCTAACATTAGGCACACCTGTCACACACGCACAGTGTGGTGTTTAGAACACCTGACAGTGAATGTAGCCGAAGGCATATCATGACCATTATTAAGCAACCCCCATTTAAATCCCAGTCTGCTGCACATCACACTGGCAATTTAATTCTGGCACCAAAGAGTTAACACCAAAAATTTGGTTCCCCGAAATTTTTTATGACTTCTTGCTGTATTTTGTTCTCAGTTGAAAACCTGCAGGTCAAGGTTGTGTTACTTTTTATTTCATGTGTGTTATTAAACAGCTCTGTCATTTGCTAAGCTTTCTATAGCTTTGGTGACAGATGAGTGAATGGGTGTGGAACATTAATGGAATTATACTGACTGGGGAAAAACTGAAGTACTGTGAACTAGCTTATCCCTATGCCTCTGTATCCACATTTTCCACATGTAGTGGCTTGGGATTGGGTTTAAATACCGTTCCTTTTATTTGGCAGCCAGGATAGAGTGGCAATTGTGGTGACTCACTATGGGCTGGACAGTCTGGGGATCAAATGCTTGTGGTTGCAAGATTTCCTGTGCTATCCACACCAACTCAGAGGTCCACCCTTCCTCCCCTACCATGGATACTGGGTCTTTCTTGGGGGTAAATTGACCAGAGCATGGTGCTGACCACCCATTCCTTCTAGTGCCAGGTTTCGAATGGGTTGGATCTATACCTCCAAGTCCTCTTTGTGCCTGCATAGCCATGTCATTGGGTGACCTTTACCTTTGTCCTGTTATTTACATTTGCTGTTCGTTTTTTTTAACCAGTTCGAGTTGTTGGGGAGGTTGGCGTTTTTATCAGTTATATATAGATCCAAAACCTTGTCATCTTGAATTGTAAAATGTTAAACTGTGTGTTTTTGTATTATCTTTCACAGGCTGTAGAGTTGATTTTGAAACCAAGAAACATTGATGAACCATGGGCCTTAAAACGAGCACGCAAACATTGGTGGCTGACAAAGGATGCCAAAAGAGCAGCCAAAATGTTACGAAAGAATTTCATGAATATCATTGAGTCGAAGCTGCTGTATGGTCTGAGCAGACACGCTCCGGATGACTATGTCGGTGCTCTCCAGAACGTAAGTGTAGAATGTTCCTGTTGTTTGCCCATTGTTACTTCTTTGAAAGGAACACAGTAAGCTTCTGAAATGAACATCGTCATCTGGGTACGATTGTATGTGTGTGTGTGTGTGTGTATGTGTGCATGCATGTTTGAACTAGTTCTTCAGATCTTCTGGGACAAGAAGGTGTGTCATTTCCTGACATTATACATGTAACTGCATCCCTTTGCAGGGCTACCGCTACACCTTTCTCATTGGCTCACCAACCTTTTCAGCCTGCCACTTACTCGTCACACCATACCTATACATCACCTCCATTTATTCCATATTGGCTATTATTCTAGGGACTACCTGAAGTTGGTGACACTGAATTCCTTTCAAATGTCAGAAGCCACTCATCCGTAGACACAGCAGCACATCTCAGAAGACAAATCCTTGCATGACACAGAATTAATTAGTCTCTTGTTTCCTCTGTACTGTATTGCTAAAGCGATTGTCAAGTGAGTATCATATATATAGTACTGGTCCTTTTTTTGAATATTGAAGTTTTTTTACCTTCCGTTTTGCAGAAACAAATTTGTTAGTCCTACCAGCCACATCACTTGCCCCAGAATGAGTTCATATACTGTGCAGTGATGCAATGTTGTTATTCATATAGGGTTTTAAGATATCTCAGAAAATAATGTCTTTCTTTTTTAATGTTACAAGTCTTTTGCTTCATAGTTTGGTCTTGGTTTCGACAGTGTGTGGTCTGGCAAGTGGGTATAAATATTTCTGAGAATTTACTGTATGGTTTCTGTTCTGAAGGTGGAAGCAGCAAATGCCTCCAAAACACTGATGCATGTATGCCAGACCACTTGGCATCAGTTCTCTGAAGATCATAATCTGAATATTACAGATAGTGTAATTTTAAATATTAACTTGATAATTATGGTTTGTTTAGATTCCACGGAACACTCGACTGCTCTACTTGCATTCGTACCAGAGTTTGGTGTGGAACAAAATTGTATCACGCAGAATAAAGGAATTTGGATTAAAACCTATAGTTGGAGATTTGGTGTTTGTAGATAATGAGGATTATCAGGAGGTGGTTGATCAAGAGGGAACTGTAGTTGCATCAGATGAGTTCCCGAAGAGGCCAAGGAAGAAATCAAAGAAAGCTGCAGCGCTGGCTGCAAGACAAGCTGGAAACAGATGTGAAACAGGAGACAGTGATCGCACGGATGACAGGGATGCTGACAGTACTGCTGATGACGCTGAATACAAAGGAGAGGAAGAGGAAGGTGAAAATGAGCAGAAGCACGTTGAGACTGCACCAGAGAATGTGGCAGAGAGTGGTGCAGAAGAGAAAGCTGGTGAAAGTACTGCTGAAGAGATTGCTGGTGAAAGTACTGTCAAAGAGAATGCTGGTGAGAGTACTGTCAAAGAGAATACTGGTGAGAGTACTGTCAAAGAGAATGCTGGTGAAAGTACTGCAGAAGAGAATGCTGGTGAAAGTACTGTCAAAGAGAATGCTGGTGAGAGTACTGCAGAAGAGAATGCTGGTGAAAGTACTGCAGAAGAGAATGCTGGTGAAAGTACTGCAGAAGAGAATGCTGGTGAAAGTACTGTCAAAGAGAATGCTGGTGAAGGTATGGCAGAAGATATTGCTGGTGCAAGTACTACAGAAGAGAATACTGGTGAAGGCACCACTGAAGAAAATCCAGAGGGATCAAAGCAATGTCCACTACTAGACTATAATCAGAAGCCACCTGCTGTGAGAGCCATAACGGAGGAGGAGCTGGAGAGTGTAAAGATTGAGGACGTGGTATTGCCTATGCCAGGTCATAATGTCATATACCCCAATAATGTGATTAAACAATGGTATGAGGAGCTGTTAGCTGTTGATGGACTTTCGTTTACAGCAATGAAACAGAATGTCAGGTAAGAAAGAATTTGATACTCTGTGACAGCAGTATATGTGTAGTAGTGATTAGATTGCTTGGTGGTTGGGTGAGGAGGCAAGCTGCTGAGAGGGGAAGCACTGTGCATGAACCATCAGATTATGTGCCACCAACATCCACTCTGACAGCTGTGAATCTACAGCGAGACCTCTATCCATTGTTCCTCAAGGGATCAGCGGAAAGAGAATGATGAGTGGGACAACAGCAGTTGCAGGCGAGCATTAAATGTGTCAGAACACAAGAACAACAAAAAAATGAAGATTTTGTATTTTCACTTATTCCTATGTAAATGAGTAGGAAGTTGCATGCAACTGTCTCTTTTCCCCAAATAAATGTGTAATTCACAGCTGTTTAGTTCAAGTCTTATGTTACAGCCAAGTCAGTGCCAACTCCAGATTCAAGACATTATGCTCGTTATGCTCACAAATGTTGTGTGCGTAAGAGAATGATTAACAGTTTCATAAATAGCGTGCACTTTGGTGATGCTTGTCTTCCTCTGCTCTCGCACCTACACAATGATCACATTACTTGTTATGTGGTGCAAATCACCTGAGACATTTAGCTGTGTTGATCCTTTTGTTTCGTGGTCATACTTTGTTGGGCTTGCCATGGCAGGCTATGGTGTGTTGGCATTATGTACAAGAAATAATGGCAACATGAATAATAGTGCATAACAACAGAGATAATAACCCTGAATCACACATCACTTTGTTGCTGAATCAATGAAATGTCAAAAAGATGATGCAGGACAATGCTACTAACAACTGCAGAATGTAGGTCTCTGGCCTATTACATTATAACTTACGACTTCCCTTCACACCCGCCGCTCATCTAACATTCTACACAACGTTTTGCAAGTATGACTGAACAGCTGTCAGTATAGGCAGGTTAGCACTTCTGTGTGTTCCAAATACATTCTGCTTCTTTTATTTCACCCTTCTTAGGTGTTTTGTGCCATTATGTGTTCTGAAAACATCACATTACTTTAACTGTTTATTCTAAAAAATAATCATTCAGGCAATATGGTGGGAATTGGGGCCACTGGAGGAAGCAGTCTGAACAAATCACTCTCTAAGTCCAGGTTTCTTCTCTGCTGGGAATAAATGGGTTGTTTTTAGTCTGACAAATGGCTTGATCTCTCTGCAGTTGTCTGGAGAAGTAGAGGATTTCCTTATTATTTGTTGTTCAGTAAGAGTTCGGAATGTAACACACCTTGAGATGTCACTGAATGCCAGCCATATTTCATATTAGAGGAAGTGAGGCAGGGAGAAGTGGTTCAGTACAACTTACTGTCATGTGGAAAATGGTGATAATAAGGACTGGGAATTTACACCCATCATTGCATCTTGGCTGTCATGTCATCATGATGCTACAGGTGTTTTCCATTGAGTTGCTTCTTCAGTACCATACAGAAGTGGAAATCATTGGGCACAGGGTCTGACCTGAATCGTGGAAGGGCAAGACATTCCCACCTGTCTGTGGGGAAGTCGCTGACAGTGTTTTGGAATGCACATGGCATTCTTCAGATCCTGGGCCATGTGGAATCAGTGAGTGGATGCTGACGCTAGACAGAATTGGGGCCACTGGAGGAAGCAGTCTGGACAAATCACTCCCAGAGTCCAGGTTTCTTCTCTGCTGGGAATAAATGTGTTGTGTTTTGGTCAGACAAATAGCTTGATCTCTCTGCAGTTGTCTGGAGAAGTGGAGGGTTTCCTTGTTATTTGTTGTTCAGTAAGTGTTCAGAGTATAACACACCTTGAGATGTCACTTACTGAATGCCAGCTGTATTTCATATTAGATGAAGTGAGGCAGGGAGAAGCGGTTCAGTACAACTTACTGTCATGTGGAAAATGGTGATAGTAAGTTGTGGGAAGAGTGTTTGGCTATTTCACCTACCATTCTTGTCATTGTCATTTAACCTGTACTGGCCAAATGTAGTATTACTAAGCGTGTGTGCATGCAGCTCACCTGGCTTACTGTTGCATTCTTTAGTATTAGTGCTGCATTCAAAACCAGCTGCTAACACTGTAGTATCTGATTCATAGACCGTGAAGTTTAACACATTGCCGTCGGCTCACGTAGAAATGCGTGATTGCTCACCCATGCGTTGTTGACGGGCCCCTCATTTCTGCATTTTCTTACACGACATCCAACACGTGCGTTTTCGAGCTGGTCTGACACACTGATCGCTTCAAGGTCATCATCAGCTACATGCAGGATGTTTGGATCTCAAGTTACAAGCAGACAGACTGCTCTTGAACCGTATTTTAGAATGATAAGCCTGCAATATGTTATGGGAATGAACATTAAAAGCGTTTAAAACGTCTGGTCACCAGGGGGTATTTAATTAAAAGACCAGCCCGACGGCAATGTGTTAATAATGAAAGCTTGTAATTATTGATTATATTTTCCCATAATTTTGCAGGCAATATTCAGTGAGTGGTACCTATCGCCGCATGATTGTTCGACCTGAAAATCTCACTTGGAAAACAATGCATTATTCAAACCTAATGTCAACATTAATAAAATCTGATTTGGATGAGATGAATAATGTTCCAGACCCTCAGGATGACGAAGGTAATTGTTGATGTTGCCCTAATGGCCATGGGTGTTGATGGTATATTGTTGCACACAGTATCATGTCAGTTTCAGTGTAATAATTGTGAAATTGTGTAAGCGATAGTACAGTAACTCCCTGACTAACGTGATACTCAACTTACGTAAATTTGACTTTTACATAAATTTTTGCTGGCAGATGCAAACTTTGACAGGAGAGGGGAACGCTGCATACTGAGGAGTGCTGTAATTTGTACTTGTTGTTACATGCAGGGTGAACACTGGAAATGTAAATGATCTTAATGCTAATATTGCTCAAGAAATAACAGGCTGAGTGTAGTTTGGTAGGTTTCATGATTGAGTTTTTGTGACTTACACTTCAGAGTTTATAGACGTTGCATGAGGGCACCTTGCGTAGCTACTCCTGTATCACATATGTATGGAGGTTTGCTCCACACATTTGACAGCACAGTGGGCATAATTGCAGCTGCAGCAGCTTGTATTCTCCTGTCAGGTTCCAGCGGTGGTGGATAATAGCAGGATGTGTACCAGTATGTTGCAGAATCCTCACATGCATCAGCTCAGAGCAGAAGTCTTTGGGCACTGTCTTTTTCTGTCATCAAGAGTTTAGTGGTGGCTGAGACATAGGTGGACTGAAGTGGATGAAATTTACAGTGTAGAGCAGTGTTTTGCATTTTAGTGTGGCTACATAACCTTTCACAGTAAAATATGGTTGCAGAATGCCTAATTAATGTTTGGTATTGGAACATGAAAAACCAAGTCACAAATGAGGAACAATAGTAATAAATAATCATTAAACAAGGATATGAGATGAACGGATTACTTTTATTGCACATATTCTGAAATAAAAATCGTAATTTATATATATATATATATAAATGAACCTTCAAAGCTAATGTGCTCATGAGAACTAACAGAACCTTCGTTTAAAGATACGGTCACTGTACATATTCTAGTGTCGCAGTAATACATAAACTATTTGAACACATATCATTGTCCATTAAAAATGACTGTTATATTGAGTGAAGTTTATGATACTTATTTCCACTGTAATATTTATTTCCACTTTGCCGAACCAAGGTTCGGTAAAACATCATTTGGGAAATGCTGTTCTGGCACACTTCAGTTACCGTGACATCTGCTGAGTCACATGTGAATGTGTTCATTAATTTAAAGTTATTTATTTTTGTTTAACAGAAGGTGAATACAAAGCCCTCATCTTGGATTTTTGTTTACCATCTGCCGCATATGCTACAATGGCTCTCCGAGAGATCCTCAAAACAGACACTTCGTCTATACACCAAGCAACTCTGAACAGTTACCTTCTTGCAAAGAAGAGCAGTGAAAAGGAGGTGCCCAAAACAAGTGTCACAGCAGAAGATGGGGAAACTGACACTACAAAACAGAATGACAGTGCAAAGACTGATGGAGGAGGCACTGTAGAAGTGGGTAGTGATGTTGTAATAAAGGAAGAGGAAGAACTGACTGGAGGAACAAAGAGGAAAGTAGATGATGTTCTTGAGGAAGCTGAAACGGACAGTTCGGTTGCAGAGGCAAAGAAAGTGAAGTTGGAAGGTGAAACCTAAAACCATAATGCAGAAGGACATAAAGAAGATTCATTATAGGTAAGACTTGTACATGTAATACAAAGGTAAGGTAATTTACTTTGTACACTGAATGAATTTATTTTAACTTGTTACTAGTGATAATGCTTTTCATGCATAAAGGAAAGGGGCTTACAACTTGTTACATGGCAGTGTAATTGTATTACACTGTGTGTACACATTTCAGTTTGTCTTGTAGTACCAACACATGTTGGTCATACTGGGAAAGGTATCGAAGACATTCTGTCTACACGTAAATATACAGTGAGTATTACATGTCAAGCTGACACATTAGCATAGGTATATGTGTAAACATTTTACAAACTCTAATACATCCATATATAATTTTTCTTTGTGCACTGTTTAGTGCAGTTAGAATCTTTCTTTTCGTTCTAAACATCTGACTGAATGTGACAAGTGACATTTGTTATCTGTAATAGTGATTAGATTCAGCTGGGTTGATATGTATGATGCTTAATTATGTCTAAGGAAAAAAAAATAAAATGTTTTATAGCACACAGTGTATGTTTTATCTTCATTACTGAAACTTCCATAATTAGGCCAATAAAACACTTCTGCTTTGTGTTGGTTCACCCATTTGCTTTTTCAGTGACTTCCCATCATTGAAGGTGATATTTCCACCATGCAGCATTGCCATATTAGCTGCTTGCATCAGTAACAAAGCCTGTAAATCAACTAACGATATGGATGTTATACATGGCATGTTAATGTTGAATGGTGCTGGTAGTACTGAAAGTGGAATGTTACACTGATTAACGAGCGGAGTGTTGGCAGGCCACAGTTCTTCCAAAATGTTGGTGTATCCAACCAGCTGATCGGAACTTGCTACTGATTTAGACACATTATCAAGTACACAGTTACTGGGGTTTATGCGAAGCTGTCTTTTGTTGTGATCTGTAAAATTTTCAGAAGGAATGATCAGTGTACGTTCAGCACTGTCTAATGAATGGAAATTCCTTATTAAAGAACATGATGGGAACTGTGGTGTGATGTCTGATGTTGGTGGGCTGCATTTGTTCTGAGCTGCCACCAGAACTGACTGTGTTCCTGTATCATTCTCTGCATGCCAGGAATTGTGAATTTTACAGTTGCTATCTTTTGTCTCTCTAGGGGCCATCCAGTCGGGTTTGTCTTCGTGTTGTTGTTCATTATTGTCATATTTTGTAGTGGTGGTTCCTGTTCGTTCCGATGACATTTCTTTGTCACTTTTTGTTTTATTGTCACTGTGATGTGTTTTTGTATGGGCACGTAGATTGCAAGCCAGAGCAAACTTTTTTCCACAAAATTTGCAGGGATATGGCCGATCTCCTACAGAAAGAAAATTAACATAAATCCATGATATACACTTCCCTTTTTTTAAATTAGACTGAACATAGCTTTGCAATGTATTTTAATGTGAACATATTTTATGGTCATATGTGTTGTGTTATTTAAGAACTGGAATTGTGTGTTTGAGGTTTGTCATATTTTGAATGTATTATCTTAAGAGAAGTGCTCTGTTATAATGCAGAGAGCTGTAATACATTGAATTTAACAGGAAATAGATGTTCTGAAAATGAAATGTGCACTTTTCACTAACGTACCTGTGTGTAAAAAAAGGTGGTTGCGTAGGTTTGTCTGCTTGCTGAACCCTCGGCTGCAGACGTTGCAACGGTAGGGCCATGACCCACTGTGGATGTACATGTGTGCTTTTAGATCTCCAGGAGTTGGGAAGGACTTGGAACATTGGCCACATTTGTGGGGTTTTTCCTGGAAAAGGGGAAAATAAGTAAAACTGTGGGACATACTGAGTCCAGCATAGAAACTCCAGTTGGTGTTGTGTTGTGCAGTTGGCTCACTGCAGTTGATTCACCTGAGCTCATAAATGAAAGTACAGTTTAAATACAAAGGAACTTGATTTTCGGTCATGCCATGGCCGAGGCGGTTGGTTGTCTGCTTGTCGCTGCAGAGGCCCAGATTCAGTCCGTGGCTCAGACGGTTAGTTTTCGGCTTCTCGCTGCACAGGCCCAGATTTAGTCCCAGCCTCTCTGTTAGGGGTTTGTGGTGGACAAAGTGGAACAGGGAAAGGTTTTTCTCTGAGTACTTTGGTTCCCCACTGGTGGTATAATTCCACCCATGGTCCATGCTTTTTCGCCTGTCACCACGGCTGTATGATCCCAGCAGTTGACAGCAAACCACCTTGATATTGTGACTTGTATTTAGTGTTGTAATTTTATAGAAGGAAACGAAATCACAGGCCACTCAGAAAATACATAAAATATTAATGTGCATTCAAAAGAACTGACTTTTTGGAATCAACCAAACTTATATGCACAATGTCAGTCAGAAACCGATCTGATAGAAGACACTGACCTAGAGTTTCTTCACTGTGTCTTGATGGATGAACTGTGAGTAGGTGCTTCACTTTGGGAAACGGGGAGGTTACTGTAACACAGTGCTCTCAAGTGGATGGGGGGGGGGGGCATGGTTAGTGCAACACAGTGCGCTTGTAGCCAGCAGTTATGACATGGCAGCTCCTTCAGTGAGAGCTCAGATTTTCTGGCAACTACATTACATGCTGCTGACAAAGTCAGCACAGGGTAGAGGAGGAGTAGAGGTATAGCACCACTCATTCATAACCTTGGCAGAAGGTGGAGGTGAGTGGTCAATGACATGCCCTAGCCATTGTGCCTATGTTTAAAGGACCCCCAGTACTCCATGAAACAGAGGCCAGGTGGGCCCCAGAGCCAGTGTGGACATTTTAGGGAAGCAAGGAAAGCAGACCAAAAATTCTGCAGCCAGCAGCTTGACCACCATGTTGACTGCTGTCCTGACTGGCTTGTTCTGGGTGCTACAGGGTTCAAATCCCAGCTGAGGACCAGTCATTTGTATGTGTGTCATTACAAATCCCAGTACAGGTTATGTTTGCTTTTATTATGTAAGTTACAATTTATTATATTATTTCGATGATTTGCCTTATTTTATTCAGCATTTCATACACTATCGTGCAATAACTTAATAAACAATAGCACCTGCAATACTTAGGAGCTGTAGGGGTGTGTGTAACCTTTGCCAGCTGCATGTCAATATGCATCCTTGCTGGCTGAGTGATGCATTTTTTACATACTCATACCATTACCTTTCAAGTAATGGCCCCTGACCCTATATAACTGGGAAGTTTAAAATCCTGCTGTTTGTAGACAGTGCACTGTTATTACTGGCTTTAAACATGGCTGCCAACCCCACAGTAGTGGGATAAGTGAAGTTCATACATCTGGGTGGCACAGATTAATTGAACTGCAGACAAATGAAGTGTAACTTACCTTTGTGTGTGTCATACGATGATAGTAGAGGTTGGAACTGGCAGTGAAGCGTTTGCCACATACAAGGCATTGGTGTGGTTTGTCACCACTGTGTATGCGGCGGTGCGTGTTGAGGGAGCTTGATGTCGAGAAACCCTTGTTGCACACTTCACAGATATGAGGCTTTTCACCTGCGCAACAGTGTATTGTGAACACGTTTGGAGCTTGGATGGTGTAGTCAGTTTTGGGACTAGGTTACAGACTGGACAGTTTGGGGTTCAATTCTTGGCAGGGACAGGAGATTTCTTCCATTCTCAGAAATGTCCAGACTGGCTGTGGGGCCCACCCACCCGCCGGTGCAGTGGGTACTGCCCATTCACATGCATCTAGTGCCAAATTTAAGAACTGGTAGAACCACACTTCCACTCATCCTATGTCATGGTGTGCAAAAGGGACAACTACCTTCACTTTTATGCCATGCATGAGCAACCCTGTCCTTAAGCAAAATATCCAGTTGTCACTGCACTTTATGTGGACTTATTTGTGTAAGTACCTTTGTTTAAGTAATTTTCTCTTCTGTATCTTATCCCTAATATTCTGTTTACACTTGTCATTCATAGAAGGCAGTGTATCAGCCTTTCTGTGTCATTCAGCTAGCTTGTAGCCTTTAGTTTCCCTGGTACATGTGGAATACGGGGCTGGGTGGGCCCCAGAGCCAGTTTGGACATTTTGAAGAACAGAAAATATTCTTTTGCCCAAGCTTGAAATTGAACCCTGAATAGAGCTGAGTTGCTGTTCAAACAATGTGGTTGCAGCTTCTGTATTGACTGGACTTGAGTCATCTTACAAATTTTAGAATTGCCATATTTATCTTTCATGCATATGATATCCTTAATACTGAATATTGTGGAAAGGGGGCTGTCTTATGTTTCGGAAATTCGGCAATGTAGTGAAATAATGTTACATTTACTGTTTGCGTATTGATTTAGCTGAGCAGTGTACTAGTTATGGTATTCTCAAAGTTTTCATTCCAGTTATGAGGATGTACTAACATACCAAAGTGATGCATTTCCCATCTTATCATCCTGAATATGGGTACAGATGGAGTTCACAGGGTGCAATATCGAGTTTGAACCTTACTACATTGAGGTTAGCCATTGGGATTGATTATTTTTGTGTGTTAAGAAAAAAGTATTATTGATGTTACTTGGCTGTAGAGAGTATTTTATGACATGATGGTCCAACCTAGTGTAAATGTATGACTGTTTGCTTTCCAAAATCCTCTTGAATTACATCATTCACTCTAAAAAGTTGGTGACCATGAGGTTATTTGTTGATGCCATGTTCCGTAAGTTTTCAAAAGGAAAGTTAAATTGTGTTCCCAATGTACACCTCATTTTTGTTGCTGTAATAAAATAATGCAGCCATTTCTCATTGGAGGTTACAGTTTCATTCAAAGTGTAAAGTATTGTTAATTCAGCACCTCTGAAATTTGGAGTTAGCACTTAATGACAGCTACTGTAGCACTTATGTACAATATGGCCTCAGTTAATGTTCGGGTTGCGTTCGTGAAAGTCGCAACATTGAGTGAAACGATGTAGAACAACTTTTGTTACACAAGAATTTATTAAAATGGCCAAGAGTGTGGCCATGGAAGATCTCACCGGTATTAATCCTTGTCCAGGCTACGGTCATTGAATATTCGGTCACAGTGAAACGGAGTTGTTTGGGATGACACTGGATGAGGACTGCCTCTACCTATTGTGGTGTAGCTGCAGTTAATGTTACAAGACATAGGGAGTGAGTGGGGCACATGAGCTATGGGTTTTTTAAACAGAAAGGTGTCATGTTTGTCCTTCCCAGAATCTGCTCCTGCCCCAGCCAGATTTTATTGGCTACGTGCAGAGTTTACACTGGCTGTCAGTGTTTTTATGTGTGTGGGTGTGTGTGTGTAATAGCATATTTTGTAATGTCGTCAGTTAATACAGAATCTCTGCCTGCTTCTGTTTGTTGAGTTTATGTAAGATTGCCATTTACCTGTGTGGGTCCTCATGTGTCTTTTCAGTAAAGATGGTCGGTCAAACACTTTACCGCATACGTCACAAGGCAGTAAGGACTTCTGAGACAGGCGAGCCCGGTTACCTGTCCCATCTGCACTCGTTACAAACAGTTGTGGCTTCGTAGGTCCCATTAGTGACTTGGACAAATCCAGAGGGCTGTCTAGAATAATAATGGGTAAGCTGTACATGTGGCAGTCAAAATGAATAGCCCTGCAAAGTGTAAAGTACAGTATGTCTACAAGGCCATTACAATTGAAGATGGAAACCTTCTGGGGTGTGATGCTGTGTGCTTAAGGAAAGTTGTTCTACATGTTGGAAAGGGCTGTAGTGCCTTCACTGGGAATAACTCGCCCAACTACACAGCAGTAGGCTTGCAGCTTCAGTAAGACCACTCACAGAACCTCCAGTCCCACAACATTAACCTTAGCTTAATGGTCTGTAAATGCCAAAGAACTTGCTGACAGTTGGAGTGTTTTTCATTTGAAATGCCTGTTTCTAGGTCTTTTCATGTTGTTGCTGGTATAGAGTATGTACTATAATGTCAATCATATTAGATTTTGACAGAACTATAAGTTCTGGGGCTATAGTGCAGGTATTTATAGCATCATACAGCACTGTCCAGTGGGGACTGTCAGTGGGAGTTTGCAATACTGACAGATCACAGGGGTACTGAACATTTTCTCGAGAGGATCTTAGGACAACATCTGGCCCGGAATACTTATTTACTCTCCCCTGATGTGGTGGCGTCGAAAATCGTATTAAAGGGTATGACTTTCAAAGATTTGGACCCGCTGTAGCTCAAATCTAACCTTCTGAAGACTGACTGTGGAAGCCCTCGTCTGTCCAGTTTTCGATATTCGAAAGAACATAGCCGAGTTTCAAGGTTCCACGCTTCGCCAGCTTGCCCTCTTGATAAGAATAGTATTAGCATGGAGGATTAATGGAATTATGCCGATTGGGTAAAAACGAAGTACTCGGAGAAAAGTGTGTCCCACTGCCGCTGCGCCTACCACTGATCTCACATTGGCTGGCCCGGGATCTGACCGGGGCCTCACATTGTACCGTATTTCCCGCCTCATAAGACGCGTATTTTTAGTCCGAAAAAGTTCCAATAATCTTCCGTCCTAATACTTACTTACTTACTTACTTACTTACTTACTCCATGGTGCAGAGTCCTTCTTGAGAAGCTAACTGGTTTGCAGCTAGTAAAGAAATTCCCCGCATTTTATGGAACCCGAAGGTTCATTACCGCACTCACAA
>Ga0123352_10003301_pt1 | contig 23234 bp, 17 predicted proteins | sample TergutLab28metaG_FD_89700 | JGI IMG/M metagenome (GOLD analysis project Ga0123352, IMG submission 89700) | Labiotermes labralis P1 segment gut microbial communities from Petit-Saut dam, French Guiana - Lab288 P1 | ecosystem: Host-associated > Arthropoda: Insects > Digestive system > Gut ...
TCGCCGATTAAAGTGGCACGCGAGCTGGGTTCAGAACGTCGTGAGACAGTTCGGTCCCTATCCATCGTGGGCGTAAGATATTTGAGAGGATCTGACCTTAGTACGAAAGGACCGGGTTGGACGCACCTATTGTGCACCAGTTGTCGTGCCAACGGCACAGCTGGGTAGCGAAGTGCGGAATAGATAAACGCTGAAAGCATCTAAGCGTGAAACTAACCTCAAGATGAGATATCTCTCACCGATAAGGTGGTAAGACTCCTTGTAGACCACAAGGTTGATAGGCCAGGGGTGTAAGCATAGTAATATGTTCAGCTGACTGGTACTAATAAGTCGAGGGCTTGTTCAAAACATGTCGAGCATGTTTGGATGAGTCTATTAAAATCATTATAAATCATTTGGTTGTTTGAATCCATGTTTTGTTATTTACAGTATGCAGACGTTAATAATCAGTCTTCACATTCATTACTTGTGCCTATGGAGAAGAGGTCCACCCGTTCCCATCTCGAACACGGAAGTTAAGCTCTTCATCGCCGAGGATACTTGTCTGGTGACGGACCGGGAAAGTAGGTCGGTGCAAGTCCATTAAGAACCTCGCTTTGTGCGGGGTTTTTTGTACCTATAAAGTGAGGTTCTTGGACATTAAGGCTAATTTATTTGAAGTGTTCGCTTTGCGAACGGGTCATAAAACCACCTTTCGGGGTGGTTTTATTATATTTATGTAGAAGAGGTTCACCCGTTCCTATTTCGTTAGCGTGTTCGCAAAGCGAATTGTATATATTTTCTTTAGCACGTTCGTAACTTCGCTTCGCTCCGTGGACATTAAGGATACTGGGGTTATTTTTATGTTTATGGGTGGGTTTGTATCAAAATATTTGACAACTTGATTAAGTTATGTTCTACTTGTACATGGATTTATAAAGGAGAATAATTATGTTTGACAGTCAAGAAGAATTTGATATACAAGAAGCTCTCAATGCAAAAGGTTGGAAGGTTACAAAGGCATATGCTATGGGTTTTTGGAGAGTGGAAAAAGGGGAAGAACAGTATAATGTAGATACTTTTGATGAGTTGAAAGAGCTTGCAGAAACATTACCAGATATGAGTAAAGTGGCTAGTCCTGCTGAGAAATCTCCAGAGAGTAGTATTTAAATTAATATAAGGAGTTGAACTATGGCATACGGTCTTTTCGTGTTTTTTATGATTGTATTGTGGTTGGCGATGATTGCTGCGGTAATTGTGCTGTGTGTTGTTGCTTATCGCTGTGGTAAGAAGAGTGGTAATGTCACGGTTTCTATTGTATTGATCGCGCTTGGAATAACATCAATTCATGGTTTGTTGCATTTGATGGGAACTTCAAGAAGTGAGAGTGGAATGTGGCTTGATAGGGTTAATCGTGAAAGGCGCGAGCTTAAAAATGAAAAACTTCGTGCAGAGATAGAAAAGTTAAAATAGATTTAGAAGAGTTCGTTGTAAAGCGAACTTTTTCTTTTAAACTATTTGACAAAAATCGTGTGATGTTGCATATTTAGAATAATCACATGCATATGCATATGTATAACAAAAAAGGAGGAGACAAAATGGCACAAAACGACGATAATAAAGTTGCACGTTTTCTGTTGACATTTTTCTTGGGCTTTATTGGAAGCTTTATCATTAACCACACATCATTAAAACCAGAAGGATGGAGAAGTAGAACGTTGGCGTACTTTTTCCTTAGTATGATTACGTTTGGTATCTATAGCCTTGTTGCAAGTATTTGTAACTTGGTATTTGATCCAACAAAGCCAAGTAACATCGGTTACTTTAAAGGTTAATCAATAAAAAGACCCATCTTGACAAAAGGTGGGTTTTTTGTTATTATGTCGGCATAACGAACATCGCAAAGGAGATAAGTAGTATGGAAAATATGGTTCAAGAAAGACCAAAGCTTAGTGAAGTTAATGAATTATTTTTACAATTCAAGACTGCACACAATGTGATTATGAGAGGTGGCGAGAACAGCTTGTCAATGGCAAGATATGAAGATGCTCGTAATGAAGCTTTTGATAAAATCTTGGCTGCTGGGTACGAAGTTGTCAATGGTCAATTGGTTGAGAAGGAATGTGTTTGAAATGACGTTGAGCTTTAAATAATGTTATCATTGTATACAAGATAAATAGAGGAAAATATGTATAGAAAATTTTCTATTGCCATCCTTGTGCTGATTTCTGTTGTTGTTTTTACTGGATGTGCTGGTCGCAACGGTTTAGGTTATAAACAGTTTGAAAGTTTGCGTGGATTTACAATTACCGCCGATACAAGTTTTGAGGAAAGAGGCGTATTAGCTGGGTTTGATATGCTTCTTGAAAGTGAATTACATGAAATTATGATTACTGGTGCACGTGAGAATATGGGCATTTGGTGGTTTGGGCAATTGAATGAATATGCGAATTCGTTGCGTAGCAGAGCAATTAATGCGGGTCATAGCAATATCTCAGAGATTAGGAGAATTGGTCATCCTACCGTATATTATTATTTTACTTATACGGCACGAATACAAAACGTTGATTTCAAATATATGGTCATTGCGAAGATGGGAGAAAGTTATCACTTTGTGTTTAACTTTGCAACTCTTGAAAGCAGGTTCGCCGAGCATAGACAAAAATTTAATCGTTGGGCTGGACAAATTATTGTCTCTTGACGTATAATAAAATATCTGAACAAGCGGGTTCGTATGAGCTGCGGCTGGGCTACGTGGGTAGCAGCGGGAATTTTTAAATTCACCGTGGGACAGTATTCAACCAATTATGGTTGACTGTTTCGCGGTTTTTCTTTTGAGGGAGTGGGAATGAAGAAAAAATTAACCAATACTCAAATAATTATTAGGGTTACAAGTGTAACTCTGCTTGCCAATGTTTTGCTTGCCATTTTGAAATCCATTGTGGGCTTGGTATTTTTTAATGTCTCGGTTTTATCGGATGCGGCACACTCGATTGCCGATGTTGTGACGTCTGCACTTGTGATTGTTGCCGTATTTTTATCCAGCCCAAAGCCAGACAAAAAACATAATTATGGTCACGAAAAGATGGAGTATATTGTTTTGTTATTCTTTTCGTTTATTTTGTTTGGGCTTGCTGGGTTATTTATTTGGCAGGGGGTCGATGGCATAATTTCTCCACTTGATTCTAATATTCATTGGATGTTGATTGGGGTGACCGTGCTTTCCATTATTATAAAGGAGGCGATTTTTTGGTTTACCATGCATTTTGCAAAGAAAGTGAATTCGGAAATTATGAAAGCCGATGCATGGCACAGTCGCTTTGACGGGTTGTCATCGGTTGCTGTTTTAATTGGTTTGATTGTAAGTATTTTCATCGGCAATAATTTGGCGGAAAGTATCGCAGTTTTAATCGTTGCATTGTTTATCATTAAAATTGCGTACGAAGTATTTAAAAAAGCGATTGATCAATTAACGGATAAAGCGGCTTCGCAAGAAGTAAGTGACAAAATTCGAGAAATTGCATTGAGCGTGGATGGAGTTGTAGCAATAGATGATTTAAAGACAAGGCTTTTTGGAAGTTCAATTTTGGCAGACATAGAAATAGCGGTGGATGGAAAGTTGAGCGTTGAAGAATCACATCAAATTGCCCAGTCAGTACATGATTTAATAGAAGCGGATAAAGGTTTGGGAGTGAAGCATTGTAATGTGCATGTAAATCCTGCCATGTCATCCCGAGCGTAGTCGAGGGATCTAGCGTAGCGTAAAAAATCTTTATATTTGTTTTTATGTTATGCCATTTAAAAAAATTATTGATCTATTCTAAATCGCCAGAGTTTGTCTTGGTCTTGTTGAGTCGCATATCCTATTCCGATGCGTTTATATTCTTTTATATTGTTAACCTGAAAATCATCGTTTTCAAGCCAGAGCTCTGGGCTTGTTGTGATGTCGGCTCCACTTAGGTCGCGGGAAATTTCTAGTGCTTTTGTAACTTTACCTGGACCATAGATTTCGTTTATTCCGCGAATCATGACGCCTTGTGGGTCGCCCGCGTGTCCGCTTGCTATATTTAGAATTTTGTGTATTCCATAGCAAAGATATACATAAATTGTGCCACCGTGTTCAAACATCGGGGCATTGCGTTTGGTCTTGCCACGATGGGCGTGTGATGCCGAATCGTTTGTGCCACCATATGCCTCGGTTTCGGTGATACGAAATTGAAGAATTTCGCCATACTTGGTTTTGCGACATAAAATTTTACCAAGAAGATTCTTGGCAAGTTCCAATACATCCACATTGAAAAATTCTTTATTGGTGATTCGCATAGTAAATTATATCCGTTATTATAAATCCTTAATTTGCCAATCGATTGGTTTAAGGTTGTGGGATAAAAGAAACTCGTTTGTTTTCGAAAAGTGTTTGCATCCAAAGAACCTGCCACCTGCGAGTGGGCTTGGGTGGGCGGCGACCAGAACATGATGAATTGGGTTGGTGATAAGTTCTTGTTTTGCTTGAGCATCACGTCCCCATAAAAGGAATACGACGGGTGTTTCTTTTTTATTAATTTGTTCAATTATAAATGTAGTAAATTGTTCCCATCCGCGGTTTGCATGTGAACGGCTTATGCCTGCTCGTACTGTGAGTGATGCGTTTAACAAAAGGATGCCTTGTTTTGCCCAATCCATAAGATAACCATTGTTTGGCATACTGCAACCTTGATCGTCACATAATTCTTTGAAAATGTTTTTGAGCGACGGTGGGATTTTGGCGCCAGGTTTAACCGAGAATGCCATACCATGTGCTTCGCCTGGATTAATGTATGGATCTTGACCAAGTATGACAACTTTTGTGTCGGCATATGAAGTATTTCGAAGTGCAGAATAAATATCATCCATATGCGGATAGATTGTTCGGGTAGAGTATTCGGATTTTAAAAATTCACGAAGATTAAGGTAATAAGGCTTTCTAATTTCGTCTGCTATGATTCTATCCCAGTCGTTTTCTAGTGGTCTCATTTAAATCATCCTTTATTTCTTTTTCTGTGGTGTTACCAAGTCAAAGCTTAGTAAGATCATTTTTTTTAATTCTTCAATAGGCAAGTCTTTGCCAAGTATAATTGTGTTCCAATGGTTTTTGTTGCTGTAATAACCTGGCAATACCGATTTATATTGGTCACGAAAAATAAAAATCAATTCTGGTGGGCATTTCAAAGTGATAAAAACATCACCATCTTTAATCGGGGCGTCCGTGCCACAGCTTCGTTTCATTGGCTCGGCTTGGCAAATGCCTATAAGGGCAAAACTTTTACCCGCTTTGTTTCTTATGACTTCGACGTCTGGACCGTATGGATAGTCCACAGAACTGTCTGGCATTTCCAGGCAAAAGTTAATTAATTGTTCTTTCGTCATGGGTCTCCTTGTTTAGTTCTGTCGGGATGACAGTAGTGGGTGCTTCTTGCTCTGCGTCCATTGATTCTGTCGGTTCGATGGTAACTTTTCTTGGTTTGAAAAAGAAGCAAAGTACAAGTGCGGCGGACATGAATATTACGGCATACCACCAGAAGAAGCCAATGCCTATCCAATCAAATACAAATCCAGCAACTATGCTTGTTATGGCTTGTGCCGATTGACTTGCTATGTAATAGATACCAGTAATTTTGCCTATGTTTTTTGAACTTGCCATCTCGACAACCATGGGAAAGGCACTTACATTTATTATTGCCCAACCAGCACCGCTTACGGCAAATATTGGTATTAAACCCCAAATGTTTGGAATGAAATTAGCAACAAAAAGTGACACGATAACAAATCCAAGACCAAGCATCACCGAATTTTTTCGTCCAATTTTCTTTGTCAGTTTAATTGATGGCATGAATGTTATAAGAGATGCTGCACCAAGTGCAATTCCAAGAAGTCCCCATTGGTCTGTGCCGAGTTCTCTTTGACCATAGGTTGATCCAAAAGTTTGCAGGGCATTGAATGCAAACCAACACATAAACACGGCACCCATGACTATCCAAAGGTTAACTTTGTCGCGTTTTGATAATGGTTTGTCTTCTTTTACGCGTTCGACCGTTTCGGATAATTCTTCACCGCGCTCCATTGCTGGGCGCATTTCTTCGAGGACTTTGTTTTCCTTGAATTTGATAAGCATCGTGACAATAATACCAAGCATAACAAGTGCGGTTATAAAGAAGGGGATTGTTGACATACTTTGTGGGTCGGTGTTGTCGACACGGAATACAAAAATCGTTGTAAGTAAAAGTCCCAGGATAGCACCAATATAACCAACGAAATTTACGATGGCGTTTGCTTTTGCTCGCAATGGCTTTGGTGTGATGTCTGGCATTAATGCGACCGCTGGGCTGCGCCATACGTTCATGGCGATTTTCATAAGTGTTACCATTACGACAAACCACCAAAAGCTGTTGATTATAAACATTACGGCAATAAGTGGAAACAAAATGACACTAAGAATTCCACCGACAAGTATAAATGTCATTCGCTTGCCCAAGCGATTGCGTGTTTTGTCCGACCACATACCAAATAATGGAAGCAATAATATGGCGAATACGTTATCAATAGCCATAATGATACCAGTAATTCCAAGAAATCCGCCATCGCCAGAATCTCCAAAGTGATTTTCAAGCAAGCGCTGGATATAAAGTGGAGTGTAGTAAAGATGAACCTGCCAAAGCATCAAAATTGCAAAGAATGCAAAACCAATAAAGAAAATACGACGTGTATTTAATTTTAATTCCATGCCAAATAGTACCATGGAAACTGTGAATTTTTATATCACTTTTTTCATGACCTAGGAATTATTGTTAGATAATTCCATAAATCAGTCCATCCATAATGTCCAAGAAGGCGTCGAAGATGCTCTTAAAGAACTCGTACTCAAGTTCTTTCTTTTACAAGTTCATCAAGTTGTTCGTGTGTAAGGTTAAGTTTGCTTAATCTGGAAATCATTGGTTCAATATTTTCGTATGGTTGGTCGCCTGTTTTTGAATGGAGGAAGTCTACTTTATCTGCCCATTGTGATATTTGTTCGGGGGTATGGTGGGGATGTCTGAAAACAATTGATGGATTTAGTTTTGCAAGCATGTGTCTTGAATCCTCAAGGCTTAGTGTTCTTTTTATAAATTTTTCTGCAAAACCTTTTACAGACCCATCTGCGATTGTATGTTCGTGTCCGCTTAGTTCATGTTCATATATGCCATTTTCTTTAATTCCGATTATAGGTTGTGCAGAACCATGGAAATATGAACGGTTTTCTATTCTCGGGCTTTTTTGGTAGCCAAATGTAAAAATCATGCGACCAAGTCGAACTTGTGATGTCAAGGCTTCATAATCTTGTCCTGTTGCATATGTGTGGTCAAGCATATCAAGTTCTTTGATAAATTGCTCGGAGAATATAATTTTTCGATGTGCTGTTGTTCTGTCTATTGTTGCGGTTTGCATGAGTAATCCTTTTAAAAAATTAAAATTGTCCCCGTAAATGGGGACATTTTGGAGGTTCCGACGGGAATCGAACCCGTGACCTCGTCCTTACCAAGGACGTGCTCTACCGACTGAGCCACGGAACCATATCTGATGTCATGGCGTGGACGTGCGCTATGACCTGTTCGCAAAGCGAACACTTTAGATAAAATAATCCTTAATGTCCACGAGCCGTAAGGCGAGTACCGACTGCACCATATGACCAGAAAGTTAATGATTGTTGTAATCAAGCCATATCAACATGCCACGTACCCTGATATTATAAATTAAACTCAATAAAAAAGCAAGTGGTTGGTTAATTGGTAAAAAATGTTTACATGTATAATTCAGTTTGGTAGAAAGATAATAATGGTGTAAAATATAAGTGGATAACTAGACACAAACGAGGTGAAAATGAATAGAAACGAAAGATTGGGGACTGGGGCACCTGTGCGTAGAATTGTGATTATGTGTGCGGCAGCGTTCATACTGTGCGCATCGATTGCATTGTCGACGGTGTTTCTTTTACAACCTTCAAGCCAAGCGGGTACGGTTGGGGCAACTGTTCCGACTAACCAAATCATGGTAAATGTTTTGGACAGAACATTGCCTGCATCGGGGATGACGGGAAGATCGGATGCAATTGCAACAAGAACAGCACTTCCTGTTACATTGACATTTGCCGACATAAATTCGACACAGAGAAACATCACGTTCAATGTTGGGGTGCCTGCGGGACATACCTTTATATTTGGTTTTGAAAATACAGGTACTGGTGCTACGCATACTTATAGTGCTGTGCAAATTGATACTATACGAACAAGAATTAATGCATTTGGTATGGGAGCAGGAGGCATAACACAGTTACAGTTTACAGGATTAACGGTCGCCGCCTTTAATAGAATGACAACGGGGACGACAGCAAGGTTTCATATTTATCTTATTCCAACTGGAATAAGGACAATTAATTTTGATACACAAGGCGGAAATCTTTTGCCATCGATAACAGTAAATGCACTACACCCAGAAATTATAGGTGCACCAGAGCATCCAGACGGAGAAATACCATTTGCACATTGGTCAACGACACCAAATGGTCCAGCGGTTACATCGGCACAGATAGCAAGTGGTGCTACGCTACATGCCGTTTGGTTATATGCACCGCAAAATGTGCGGATAGCATCTACTACCTTTGTTATGTGGAATTTGGCGCAAGGTGCCACAGGTTATCAAATATGGTGGTATAGAAATGGTTCACCTTATTTACAACTTGGGACGGCAACGGCTACTGCAACCCAGTTTAATTTGAATAACCAAGTTACTGCGATTAATCCGAACTGGACTACTGGGAACCAGCAAGTTATGGTCCGTGCGGTGCGTGGAGCGGGTGCAGGCATACAACTTTCCGAATTTAGTAATCCAATTACATATAACGAAGCAAGGGTGGAATTACCCGTTGTACAAAATGTTCGTTTGGTAAATGGTAATACGCTTGTTTGGGATCACGTAGAATCAACTTCACATTGGATAGTGTATGATTTTTTAAATTCTGCTGGTACTCTTATCCATTCATTGTGGAATAATGGAACAATTTTATGTTTGGAAGCGTACGGTTGGCTCAACCTTAATTCTTTTATAATCCGTGCACGTTGTCAAAGTAACAGATATCTTTCAAGTCATACACCACTTTTGTTTTTAAATTCGATTGACCAGTTAACTTTGCCAGCACACGTGACTCCAATAATCACATATGATACAAGCGGTGGTATATCATTACGTATCCCAGTATCACAAAACGCCTTGGGTTATGATGTTGAAGTTGACATGTGGGGAGATTGGCAGCCAGTCGAAGAATTACGCTATCAAGATGTTAACGGAAGGCGAATTCTTCGAGAGATGCATAATCAACTTATCCCTGAAGTAGAGAGGCGAGGCGACTTTTACTATTTTGCTATTGGAAAGCATTTGCTTTGGAATTGGGGACTTTCTCCACAAGATATTGATGTAAGAGTGCGTGTGGTCGGAGACTATGAAGATTATGCAAGTTCTGGATTCGGGTATGTGACCTTTCCATTATCAATTGCAAGCCCCGACATAGAAAATTTCCACGTAGATGAACATGGGTTTGTAATGTGGAATAATCGAAACATGCATTTTGCAATTATAAATAATACTGGACTTGGGTATCCAGTTACCGTTGAAGTTGATGGTGTAGGTTTCTTTTATTTCTGGGACATATTTATACTAGAAGATATTGGAATTTTTACTAATAATACATATACAATTACAATGACGGTGCCAGGTGATTATTGGACAATGATGACAATTAACACCACGTTTAATTTTTCAATGACTCAGCAATTGACGACGCCAGTTGTTTCTATTGCAGGAAACCGTATTTCGTGGAATGATGTACCAAATGCAAGTGGTAATTACAGAATCTATGTAAACGGTGTTTACTTAGATACGACTACATTGCTGCAATTTGATTTATCACGACTTTCTCTTGGTCTTGGTAATCATTCGATTACTGTTGTTGCGGAAGGGCAGAATGGTTTCACGGATTCTAATCCAAGTACGCCTGTGTTCTTTAACGTTGTGGCGATACAGCTTAATCCTATAACAGAAATAAATAATTTGGGTACTGTGTATTTTTGGCTTCCACCATCGGGAAACCCAACATTAAATCTTGGTTATGAAGTTCAAATACAGGGAAACCCAACAGCTTCATTGATTATAGCAGACGCCAACCAAGTAACGGAACAGCAGTTGAGAACACATTTTAATTTGGGACCAGGGTTGCATACGCTTCAAATTCGTGTGCTTGGTAATGGAACAACTTATACACACTCGAATTGGGTTACCAGAGAAATCGAAGTTTTCATTACTCTTGAAGCACCAACTGCTCTTGCAATTGTTGATGGTGTACTTGAATGGGTAGAAGCTAATGGAAGTGCAACTGGGTTTGTTATTTATATTGTTGATAGTGAAAACGTGACCCAGACATTTACCGTTGGACCTGTTGATACGTTTACATTACCACGTCTTCCGATTGGTGTTTATACAATTCATGTTGTTGCTGTGCACACAAACCAATTTATAAACAATTCTCTCCCAAGTGCCTCAATTACGCATACGGTTACAGCGACACAATTAGCAACACCAGTAATTATTGGTGTTACCGAAGGAGTGTTGAGCTGGAATGCGGTAACGGGTGCAGAGGAATATCATATTACTGTTGATGGGCATTCAGGCTCGTGGCTTGTTTCTTCTGGTACACAATTTAATATAAATAATATAATTAATTCACTTGAGCCAACTGGTGTAGGAACATTCAATTTCCGTGTTCAAGCGGTCGTTCAATCTGGGCATCAATTCTACGTGTCATCGGAATTGAGCACACCATTCGAGGTTGTACGAACACATACACTTGCAACACCGACAAATATTAATGTGACTCATACACGAACAAGCACAAATTCAATTTTGAATTTCACATTGAATTCGGTTGAACATGCATCATATTTCAGAGTTTATGTGGATTCTGTATTTGTTGGAGAGACTGGTACTGGTGGCACCAGTCATAATATGACGATTGCTTTACTTGCTCCTGGTACACGTACAATAACATTAGTTGCGATGAATGCTTGGAGTACGTACATACATAATTCATTACAAGGTACTGCAAATTTTGATGTAGAGTTAACACTTGATACGCCAAGTGGACTTGCAATTAATGCGGGTGTGTTGACATGGGATGCGGTAACACACTCGTCGAGTTACCTTGTATTATGGGGAACACAAGAACATTCAACAACAACAAGATCAGTTAATTTGGCGACAATATTTGGTAACGACATCAACATGCCAGGAACAAATCATACAGTAAGAGTAGTTGCGGTTGGTGACCAAACATTTACATTTAATTCGACCGAAACAAGTATTGCTCATAATAATGCACGTGTTCAATTGCCAGCACCAACAATCACACGTAATGGAAATATGCTTGAATGGACATGGACTGATGAGCGGATTTTGAATTTCGCGGTTTACCGTGATGGTACAAGATGGGGTAGCGTGTTCTCGGCGGACGAGTTTGCACTTGATTTATTTGTAATTTCTTCAACATTTGGATTCGGTACACATGACTTCCAAATTCGTGCACTTGGTAACGTAACACATTTCATCGAGTCAGAACTAAGTAATACAATCGCGGTTACCATTAATCAAGCAACACTTGATACACCAACGGTTGCGCAGGTAGGTAACAGGATAGAGTGGAACCTTGTACCAAATGCGACTGGTTACAGAGTAAGTATTGTTGGAGAGTCGGGTCATATTGATCTTGGGGCAACAACAGATGGCGTTGACATTACTACGCTTATCTCGGAATTTACATTATTGTTTGGAACATTCACGGTCCAGGTCCAGGCACGAGGGGATAATCACTTTTTCCTTCATTCGGTGCTTGGAACAACAACATTTACAAGAAACTATACAACATTGAATGCACCGACGCTGACTTGGAGCGGTAATATACTTGAATGGAGTGCGGTGTCGAATGCAACAGGATACCGTATTTACGTAAACGGAGCACAACGTGCACAAGGTAATATCCTTTCATATGACTTTGGTGGATTCACACCATACGATTGGGGTATTGGTAACATAACAATTACAGTTAGAACGCTTGGTAACGGTTATGATTTCCGTGATTCGGGTTTGTCTACCGAAACATTTAATGTTGCGGCAATTCAACTTGGCAATCCAAATGTTCGTATTGAATCGGATCGAATTGCTTGGGATGCGATAACAAGTGCATCATACCGAGTATACGTGTTCTGTAGTCTTGGTACTCCTGGACATATCAAAGTTACTACAACTGGAACCTATGTGTTATTTAGTTATCTTACATCAAATCATGGTCTTGGACTCGGGAATTTTGTAACAGATGTTGTGGCAGTTGGTAATCCAAGTTACTATATAGAGTCTTTGGGAAATCAAATGATTCCATTTACCCGTTCTACAACTCTTGAAACTCCGACTGGTCTTACAATTACTGGTAATACATTAACTTGGGGTGCGGTTACACATGCTGTAAGTTACAGACTCTATGTTGGTGGAGTTGCACAGGCTGGAACAATAACTGGTACGTCATTTGATCTTGGATCATTGAATCTTGCGGCGGGCGACCATGAAATACGTATCCGTGCAATCGGAAATAACGATTATATAAGTAACTCTGACCAAAGTGGGTCAACAACATTTGAACGTCGTATCCAACTTGATACACCGACAAATATAGTCGTAAGCGGCGATAGAATTGTGTGGAATGCGGTAACTGGCGGAATTGCTGGATATCATATTTATGTTAACGGAGTACACGTTATAACACGGACAACAGCACATGTATACATAGCCGACCTTGGACTTGTGATTAACACATATGTTATCCGAGTGCGTGCAATTGGAACATTCGGTTATCTTGACTCTGGTTTAAGTGTTGATTATGCAAGTATTACGAATACACAAACACAACTTGATGCTCCAGATAATGTTATTCGAACTGGTAACCAATTGTCATGGGATGAAGTTACAAATGCCGTTAGTTATCGTATATATTTGAATGGTAATTTATTTTCTTCTAATGTAACTGCGTTGACATATGACATTACAACATTACTTGCAGGTCTTGCACCTGGTTCACATACTGTTACTGTGCGTGCGGTAGGTGACGGGGTGTTCTTTACAAATTCTGCACAAAGTGATGATGTTGGTATTACAATAACCCATCAACTTGAAGCACCTAACCTAAGTATTAATGAAGGTGTCTTGAGCTGGGGTGCTGTTTCATATGCAACAGGTTACAGAATTTATATAGGAAGTATACGAATAGCCCAGATTACTGGAACAAGCTTTGATCTAAATACACTTGACCCACGTGAACACGGGGTAGGTGCAAGAACAATAGAGGTCTATGCATTCGGTCCAAATTCATTCTATCTTGACTCATCAAGAAGTACAATGTCATTTACAATTCAACCAATTCAACTTGGAATGCCAACAGGACTTGGTATAAGTGGAAATAACCTCTCATGGAATAATGTCCAATACGCAACAGGATTCACAGTCTATGTGGGCAGTACAAATGTAGGTTCAACGGCTGCAGGTGTTACATCATTTGATCTTGGTTCAATTACTTTGGCGGCGGGTGACCACACCATCCGAGTTATGGCGATTGGAAACGGGACGACAATAGTTGATTCGGTTATAAGTGAAGATTACGTAATATTCGAGGTACGCGGGACACTCGCAAATCCAACAAATGTACAAAGAAATGGCAATCAAATTACATGGGATGCGGTTACAAATGGTCCAGTTGCTGAATACGCAGTTTCTGTTAACGGAATTCTGGTTACAACTGTTACAGGCACAAGTATTTCAATAGCCGACCTTGGACTTGTAGGTATGGGAACATTCCTTGTTCAAGTAAGAGCATATTCAAGTAGTGCGTTCTATCACGAGTCTGGATTTGGTTCGTATAGCTTGGTTCTTGCTCAGTTAGCTGCACCGACTGGATTGAATATTTCTGGACAGACATTAACATGGACTGGTGTTACAAATTCAACAGGTTACAGAATCTATGTTAATGGAGTGGTAGAAATTGCAAACGCAGCGGGGTCTGGTGTTGATATTTCGGATTTCTGGAACACATTTGCTGTTGGAACACACAACATAACAATTGTTGCGCTTGGTGATGGAATTGTATTCTTTAACTCTGTACCAAGTGCATCGACACAATTTACGGTTACAGAAACGCTTGTGGCTCCGACATTTAATATTGATGTGAATAACATTCTTCGATGGGATGCGGTTTCAAATTCGACTGGATACCGCTTGATGCATGGTGCAAGTGTTCTTCATGAAGGTATTATTCGTGAATTCGACCTTGGATCATTACACCCAAGTATATTTGGTGTTGGACCAATCGAACTACGGTTATATACACTCGGTGATGGGACACATTTCTTGACTTCGGTACATGCAACGGTTGACTTTAATATATCTGCAATTACATTAAGTGCACCAAGCGGGCTTGACATTACAGGTGACATGCTTACATGGGATGCGGTTTCATATGCAACAGGTTACCGTGTATATATTACAGGTCCAAACAATTTTGATTCAACATTTACAAGAACATCATCACAGCTGTACTTTGACCTTGGCACATTGAATCTGCGTCCAGGAACATATACTATACTTGTACGTGCGTTGGGTGCGTCTGTATACCTTGTTGATTCTGCACAAAGTACACTAATTCAACATGTTGTGCCACTTATCCAATTAAATGCTCCGACAAATGTTCGCGAAGTTGGTAACGAGATACATTGGGATGCATCCTTGACAGGGGTACAACAATTTGTGGTTTTTGTTGACGGAGTTGCCGTGATAACCACAGCAAACACATTTATTGCCATTGCCGATCTTGCGTTAGAGCTTGGAACATTTGCAATTACAGTTGTTGCAGAACCAATGGCAGATTACATTATCTCGGAGCAAAGTTTACCACTAAGTATTACAAGAACACAAAATGCACTTGTTGCACCTGTTGTTAATCTTTCTGGTACTACATTATCTTGGGCGACTGTTGTGAATGCATCAAGTTATCGAATTTATGTAGGTGGATTATCAACAATTCACACGACAACTGATCTTTCATTTGATGTTACATTACTTGGATTAAGTGCGGGGATTCATCAAATTTCTGTAAGAGCGATAAGTGGTTATGTCTTATTCGGCGATTCTGCACGAAGTAATGATGCTGCGTTTACCGTTACCGCGACACTTGATTCACCTGGATACACAATTGATGTAAATGATGTTCTTCGATGGAATGCGGTTACAGGTTCAACTGAATACCGTTTGATGTACGGAGTAACCGTTCTTCATGAAGGCAACATTCGTGAATTTGACCTTCGAACATTACATCCTGGTACATTTGGCGTTGGTCCAATTGAACTTCGATTGTATGCAATCGGTAATGGGACATATTTGATTACATCTCTTCCTGTGACAATTAACTTTACTATATCGGCAATTACTCTTGATGCACCGACTGGGCTTGCGATAAACAACGGTATTCTTACATGGAATGAAGTTGTTGGTGCGACTGGGTTTACCGTATATGTGAATGGTACACCACATAGTGCTGGGCTTGGTCGTGAATTCGACTTGGGTGGACTTGGATTAGTCCCAGGTTCGCACAACATCCAAATCCGTTCGCTTGGTAATGGTGACTATTTACTTAATTCTGTGGACGTTGCAACGACATCATTCTATGTACCAAGAATACAACTAAGTGCACCAAGTGGACTTGCAATTGATAACGACAGAATTGTATGGGATGCGGTCACAGGTACAAATATTACTTACGAATTACAAGTTAACGGAACCCAGATATTTACAACAAGCTTAACTTATGTTTATATTGACGACTTGATTGCCGAGTTGACGCTTGGATTCGCAGTTCACAGCATACGTATTCGTGTATTAGGCGATGTTGCAGTACATATTGAATCGGGTTGGAGTACAGCAATTGACCTTGTAAACTCTACCACTCTTTCGGCACCGACAGGAGTCACACTTGGCGAGGACAGAATACTTCGATGGAATTGGATGGGGAATGTTTCACATTATCGAATTTATGTAAACGGAACATTAAAGTTCAACAACGTGGTTGGATTACAACAAAGTTTTGTACAGATTTGGAACACTCTTCCACTTGGGACTAATACCATTACAGTTATTGCTGTTGGTGATGGTGTTGTATTCCTTAATTCTAACCCAAGTGCTGGCGTTGACTTTCTTGTTGAATTACAACTTGCGACTCCGACACTTTCGCTTAATGGAAATATTCTAAGTTGGGGTGCGGTTCAATACGCAGACGGTTATAGAATTTATGTTGGGACAATGTTAGTAGACGAGATAAGTGAGCTGAGCTTTGATTTATCTACACTTGACCCACGTATCTTTGGTGTTGGAAATGTTACTATTCGCGTAATTGCAACGGCATCTACGGCGCATCTTGATTCTCACCCAGCACTACAACCATTCAATATTGCTCCGATTGTACTTGATGCACCAGATGATCTTGCACAAGAAGATGGTGTGCTTACATGGGATACTCCTGAGTATGCAACAAACGGTTTTGCGATTTACGCAAATGGAAGCAGAGTTGGTGTTGTTGCGGGTAATACGGTCAACCTTAACACACTTGGTCTTGGAAGAGGAACGCACCAGATACAGGTTCGTGCGCTTGGAGACAATGGTAACTTTGCGAATTCAAGTATAAGTCAAGAATACATTATGTTCACGATTACTGGTGAAGATCGTAACGGATTTACGGTTGTGCATATGATTATACTTTTTGCTTCGTTGGTTGCTGCTTTTGCTATTATTATGCTGATTGTAATAGTGCTTAACCGTCGCAAAAAGAGAGTATAAACTAGTTAACCTACACAAATAATAATGTGTACTGTAATATACAGAGTTCTAGAATGCAAAAGGGTAAAATGGAAAAAAACGAAAGAATTGGGTCGGGGGCACCTATACGAAGGATTGTATCAATTTGTTTTGCGGTTGCAGTTCTTTGCGTATCCATTACTGCGTCAATTGTTTTGTTTATCCAGGATAGGGAAGTTGCTGTGTCGGGTAATGTCGGGGATTCGATTGCATCCGAAAATATTTTGGTAAATATATTGGACAGGTCTTTTCCTGTGTTGTCGACAACTGTGCAATCATGGGGAATATCAACACGGGTTACTGATGTTCCTGTTGGGCTTACAATAAGTTACATTAATCCTACTGTACGAAGTATGTCATTTAATGTAACTGTACCGTCTGGTTATCATTTTGTATTTGGTGCCGAAACTGATTCTCCAAATGCTACAAGTTCTTTTGATGCAGATATTGTAAGACAATCACGAGAAACTCTTCAAAATGGAACTTTTACAAATCAATTACATTTTAACGAAGTAAATACATGGCAATGGAACAGATTGATAAATATTACAAATTCAAGATTCCATGTTTTCCTTGTGCCAATTGAAAGCAGGACGGTTCAATTAGACACTCGAGGCGGAAATCCGATTGCTCCTATTACATTAGATATATTACATCCGAATGCGTTGCCAACACCGACTCATCCACAGGGATTGCCATTTATGCATTGGTCCGCGACTTTGGAAGGGGCGTCGGTTACATCTGCTCAACTTGTTAATAATGTTACTCTTTATGCAGTATGGTTACATGCACCGCAAAATTTCAGAACACACGGCACAAGATATGTTGCGTGGGATAATGTAAATCGCTGGGCAACTGGGATTGAAGTACGTTGGTATAAAAATGGAACTCCAGAAGAACTTTTGGGAATGTTCGGAAATTCGGGTGGCATAACGGCGAACAGGATAAGTTTAAATAATGGTACTTGGGGTCTTGAGGGCTGGATACCGGGTAATCATCAAGTTGTCATTCGTTCATCATTTGGAATGGGTTCAGATATACAATTCTCGGAATGGAGTGCGCCAATTACTTTCACAGAACAACGAACACAATTACCGATGCCGACGAATGTTCGTCTGGTAAATGGAAATACGCTTGTATGGGATCATCCGTTATTGACCCTTGATTCACCTGCTATTAGTTATCAAATAAGTGATGGCTCGGAATGGGGAGGTATTGGTTGGACACAAAATGAAACATTTTTACGTTTGGAAGAGCCTTGGATGCTTGATTGGTTCCAAGACAATGATTTTATAATCCGAGCTAGATGTGACGACCGTAATTACTTTGATGTTGAAACAGGCTTTTTTAGTATAAACTCGATACCTCATGTGACAATAACGCAACAACTTGCCGCCCCAACGGTTACATTTGATCTTGAACTTGGACACGCGTTGCGTTTTCCAGTAAATCCACTTGCGACTGGGTATGTTGTTTATGTATATACATATGTTGATCTGTGGGGAGGCTCATCGGCAATGTCATGGCAACGGTTGGATAGTTTGCATTATCGAACGACTGCTGGTAACCGAATTCTTCGAGATAATCATTACAGGGCTGTGGTTGAAGAACGAAATGGATATTACTATTATTATTTTTCTGGACATATTGCGCATTCAATGCTTTTAGGCACCATGGGAAGTGGAGCCATAGGGCAAACAAGATCTTTTGCGGTCAGAGCAATCGGTGACTATGTAACTTATGCAAGTTCAGAGCTTGGATCAACGACCCCACTCTTGTTTGAAAGAATACAAACAGAAATTCGAAATATGCGAATAGATGGCGATGGTAATTTTATGTGGGATGCAAGAGACTTCCATTTCCTGCATACAAACCGTATAGTTTTCAGCCAAACTCCAATACAGGTATATATTCATGGCGTTGGAACATGGGAGAAGTGGGAACCGTTTAGTCCATCACATTTCGGAATAAGCGGTAATTATAATGTTACAATTACAATTCCGGATACACTCTGGAGTCCTGTAGCGGGTACATCATATACGTTCAGCCATAATTTTGTACAGGTAAATTTGCAATTAGCAAGTCCAAGTCTTACACGCGATGGAAATATTCTTCGATGGAATGCGGTTGAAAACGCAGAACGTTATCGAATATATATTGATGGTGAATATTTAGATACAATAAACTCGGTCGGAAGCGTGATTGAATTTAATCTTGACAATCTTGACCCGCGTGTTCATGGCGTTGGTGAGGTTGCGATAAATGTTATTGCATCAACGAATGGGGTACATCTTGATTCTGAACCTGCGACTTTGTTTTTTAACATTGCACCAATTATGCTTGACACCCCCGAAGTTTATCAATATGACGAAAATGTTTTTACCTGGAATGCGGTTGAGAATGCAAGTGAATATGCTATATATGTAAATGGTAATAGAGTTACAACGGTCACGGAAAGGACTTTTGACCTTGTCCAACTTGGTCTTGGGCAAGGGACACACCAAATTCGTGTTCGTGCAATTGGAACAGGAAATTTTTCAAATTCAAGCTTGAGTCAATATTTGACATTTACCGTTCTCATAGATGGTGGAGGCATTGATCCATTGATTGCTGTACTTATTTTTGGCGGACTTGTACTTTTATTTATTGCTGTTATATTACTTGTTTTATTACATAAGCGCCGTGAGAGAGATTACTACAGAAAGATAAACGAAGCTTCAATTAAATAAAATCAACCAAGCGTAGACTAAATAAGTTTTGAATTGTCAGGATTTTATGTAATAATCATTACATGAGTAAAACTGCGGTAATCGAAATAAGGAATTTAAATTTTTCTTATCCAAATGGCAAAGGTGTTTTTGACATTAATTTTGATGTAAGAAAGGGTCAGGTCGTCGGGTTTCTTGGACCTAATGGTGCGGGAAAGACAACGACCATTCGTTGTATTCTTGGGTTTATGAAAGGTACTACGGGTGATGTGACAATCGACGGATTGGATTGTTTTAAGGATGCTCCCCGAATTGCACACAAAGTGGGATATATTGCGGGTGAACCTGCATTTCCATCAGGAATGAGTGGAATAGAATTCCTTAACTTTCTTATAAATGTACGTGTAGAGCAACAAGGAAAAGAAAGCTCGCTTGATAAAAAAGCACTTCAAGAAAGAATGGAAAACCTTGTTAAATATTTTGAACTTGATCCACGAAGTAAGATAAAAAGTATGAGCAAGGGGATGAAACAAAAAACTGCGATTATTGCGGCATGTATGCATGACCCAGATGTTTATATATTGGACGAACCAAGCAGCGGTCTTGACCCATTAATGCAGGCAAAGCTTGTGGAATTTATGCAAAACGAAAAGGCTCGTGGAAAAACCATAATGATTTCAAGCCACATATTCGAAGAGGTCGAAAGAATGGCTGACCGAATTCTTATAATAAAAGATGGAAGAATTGTTAAGGAGGACAATGTTAAAAATCTTAAAAACTCACAGAGAAAGATTTTTAATGTAATGGCTCCTGGGATTGTTAAAAAGATAAAAATGTCAAAGGACTTTGATGTTAACGTTGTCTCTGGTGACGAAGTTGAAATCCTTGTTCCAATTGACAAGGTAAATATGTTTATAAAAGAGCTTGCAAAATTTGATATCCAAGATGTGACACAAAGAACAATAAGTCTGGAAGAGATATTTATGCAATTCTATGAATCGGGTGAGAAGAGTCCGCTTCTTACAGGAAAAGGGGGTGTGTCATGAGTTTCGTATTGTTAAAAAAGATGTTTAAACAAAATGCGGTTTTGTTCTGGGCATTTGTTGCGGGTATTGTTCTCTATTATGGTCTTGTGGTATTGATGTATCCTGTGATTGCAGATATGATGGAAGACATGGGTGGAATTTGGGCAGAAATGTTTTCGGTAGGCAGAATTGATGAATTTGCTGCAAGTATGCTTGGTGAGATTGTTTGGATGATTGGATTGATTTTATTCATTATGCTTGTGTTCCGATTAATCTATAAATCGGTTGACTCGGGGTCACTATCGATGCAATTAATGGCAGGGATCTCAAGAAAAAAATATATTGTCACATCATGTGTTTATTTGCTCTTGAACTTGTTTATTATATTTGCTCTTGTTCTTGGTGTCGGTGTACTTATTTTTGTGGCACTCGGCGAAGATTTCAGCTTTGCAAATTACCTTAATAACGTATCACTTGCAATATTGGCGCTTGGTGCGGTTACTGCGATTTCATTCTTCCTTGGTGTGATATTGGCGGGAAAAAAGGCTGCTGCTGGGTTATTGATTGCGATACCTATTGTGCTTTACATGTTGCTCATGGCGTCTGGTATTCATTCAAGCCTGGAATTCCTTCGATGGGTTTCTGTGTTCGGATGGTTTGTGCCAGCCGAAATAGCAGTCGGGTCATTTGAACTATGGTGGCTTGTAATGATTGGGTATATGTTGTTAATTGCGGTTGTTGGTATAGTGTCGACACTTATCTTTAGAAAGAAGAATTTAAGTTTATAATTCACCTATTATGAGGTAAACTAATATAAAACAAAGGAGGATACTAGTATGAATAAATTAAAAAAGAGTTTGATGTTGATGGCTGTGATGGTGCTGGTTGCACCCGTTGCGTTTTTTCTTCAAGGTTGTAGTGGCGAGGGCGGATATTGGACGGCGTCGGATGGGGAATATACTTTTCATAGTGTTGCCTTTGGAAACAATGTAATTACCGATATTCATGATATTGGATTGCTTGGTTTGCCTCCTGTGATTGATGGTATGCCGATTTCTGAAATAGTAGATTACTTGGCTGCTATAATTACTCAGACCAGATTTGTTGTCGAGGGTAGCGAATTCCGTGAGTACCTTGGGCATCACCAAATGGATAGGTTCGAACATAGGGTTCGTTGGGATGGTATGATCGAATCATATTGGGGCGATGGACAATGGGAGCCAGAGGGTTATGGCGAATATGGTATGTTTTATCAGAACGGGATAATTGAAATGCGATTCCCAGTCGAAGGTCAATTTATTTCCTTTCGCTTTATGCGACAATAATAGATTTAAAATCCCGAAAGGGATTTTTTAATGACCTAGGAAAAATCGCTCAACGATTTTTCATATGTACAAAATCCATAATGTCCAAAAAAGGTATAAAAGTAGTGCGAAGCAACGCAACGAAGTCACCTTTTTTATGTATATTTGTATGGTATGCAAATTGTTTGACAAAACGACATATATCTTGTAAATTAGATTAATTATGCAAATATCATGACTTGGTTGCATAAATATTAAATAAGGAGGAAATTATGGGAAAATCACAAAGAGCATATCTTGGCTTGCCGTGGATTGTATCGCTTATTCTTGCAATCATTCCAATTACACAGCTTGTCCTTGGAATTGTCACAGCTCTTCAAAGAGGGAATACCTTGATGGTCGTAATTAGAGTACTTAGTATATTCTTCTACGGAATAATCATCTGGATTCTTGATATTATTTCTATGATTCTACACAAAGACCTTAAGTGGTTGGTGTAATTCCGTAATGGAAAAAAGGCGCATCAATGCGTCTTTTTTTATAGTTTTCTGTTTAAAAACTTCTTTAAAAAAGATGTAAAAAACTATTGACAGGGCAAGTTGCATATGATATATTAGGGAGTCGTTTCGCCTCGGCGACGGCCAAATGTTCTTTGAAAACTTAATACCAAGTAACTTGCATCATTGACTTTTGTCGATGGTGCGACAACACATTGTACAAGAATTTGTATTTTCAAATATCTTGTCAATTTCAAACAGTAATTTCAAAATTCAACGCGAAATAACAACGATTTGTTATGAGTGTAAAATCAAAACTATTTTATTATAGAGTTTGATTCTGGCTCAGGACGAACGCTGGCGGCGTGCTTAATACATGCAAGTCGAACGATCGTAGCAATACGAGAGTGGCGGACGGGTGAGTAACACGTGAATAACCTGCCTTTAACTGGGGAATAACGTCTGGAAACAGACGCTAATACCGCATATGCACACAACCCGGCATCGGGGAGGGTGGAAAGATTTATCGGTTAAAGAGGGGTTCGCGCAACATTAGCTTGTTGGTGGGGTAAAGGCCTACCAAGGCAACGATGTTTAGCCGGCCTGAGAGGGTGATCGGCCACACCGGGACTGAGACACGGCCCGGACTCCTACGGGAGGCAGCAGTAGGGAATATTGGGCAATGGAGGCAACTCTGACCCAGCAACGCCGCGTGAA
>Ga0123352_10003302_pt1 | contig 23223 bp, 15 predicted proteins | sample TergutLab28metaG_FD_89700 | JGI IMG/M metagenome (GOLD analysis project Ga0123352, IMG submission 89700) | Labiotermes labralis P1 segment gut microbial communities from Petit-Saut dam, French Guiana - Lab288 P1 | ecosystem: Host-associated > Arthropoda: Insects > Digestive system > Gut ...
TGTCATGCACTCTTCCTGTGTGTGTGTGTGGGGGGGGGGGGGATTTGTTTTGAAATTGTGGATGGTTTTGTATGAAAATTGACCTGCACTTTTTACCCACCCTTAGTAATATTGACACAATTTTTGTACGAATTACACCGTGCGAGTCCCTGAAATGCAGTAAAGTGACAGGTCTTCAAAAAATAGAAAAAAGGTTCTTGACAGTCGAATTTGGCATGATGGCTGCGGGAATTGTGCCTCTTCTGTTCTTGTCACAGACGTGAATCAGGAAGTACGGTGCGTGCGGATGTCAGATGTGGGGACGCTCTGATGCGGGTCCCAATGTAACAAGGTTTCGGTCTGATATATATATATATATATGTGTGTGTGTGTGTGTGTGTGTGTGTCGACAACATACGTAAGAAAGACAGATTGGAGGTTATTACAGTGGTGACCGCGAGTATTGCTGTCTCCTCCTGGGGGTGTGACATGATGTAATTTTGATAGAAGAGTACGGTCGTTTTAGAGGAACCTAGTGCTTCTGCATCGAGTTATATTATGGATGCAATTTTTCTTTCTGTGACGTAGCAGCCCAAATTAGGCTTCTGTGAAGGAGTTATCAGCTTGTCGCAGAGGCCGCTGCCTGCATAAAACAGAACACAAGAGATGAACATCCATGACCTCAGCGAGATTCGAACCCGCAATTCCATCAATCGAACGTCCGCAGACCTACGCCTTAGACCGCACGGTCACCGGGATCGGCTACGAAGGCGGCCGGAACCACTGGAACAGCTGTACACTTCTACCAAACTAGACGGCGTTATCCCACAAGACAGCATTCTTTATGTATAAGAATGGTGCTGCTATATTTTGACTACCGTTAATTTTATTTAGTGTAAACAAAAACGAAAAACCGAGATAGAACCATTTCGTACCTGCAGTATAACAGACGTGTTCTGCCATGAATTGGTGACAGACAATTAACAACCGTGAGAATTTTAGTCGACAGGTAAGGTATGTCCGTGTTTGTCATCCGTAATGCCATTATAAACATATAAATTGGTGGGATAAGTTGTAAATAACCTCAATGCCATCAGTAATCAAGGTTTTATCATCGATAGAGCGTATTGTTTGTACACGGTAAGGCTGGGTCACAATTCAGTTGTGTCCGGCTAATGCTGCAGCCCGTGGCAGTTTTATTGACTTACAAACCAGCACTTTAGTAAGTAGGATACGATTCGACTATGCTGGAACATGTAATGTACGAGCAGCGAAAGAAGAATCGAGGTGACGCTGCTAAGATGCAGTTCAGGCCTATACAGGCTGCAGCCAATTATGTGACCCATGAAGACAAGAATAAGGCACAGGTTCTGTTGATACGATTCTAAATTAAATTATCGTTTTTGTCCGTGCCTTGACAGCCCCTAGTGGGCCAGGGCCTCCTCATTATCAAGGCTTCACGATCACTCGTACGGCAGGTACTCCGTACCTGCCGTACGATACACATGAATGAGTTCCAACTCAACAACGAGAGCGGATGGTAGTAGATCCGTTTAATCAATACCAGAAGCTGTAATTACAGTTGTACGAGCTCCTGATGATGGGTGTCAACAACCGAAACATGTAGAGCTGCCTACAGAAAAGTAATAAACTGAATAAGTCGTATCTTATTGGAAAACAGTTATTAAATATAGGGATGTGTTGGTGTGTAAAAACTTACATTTTTCTTATGTATGCACGCGCGTCCTAAACATTTGTATGATAGAAGTTTTACTTATGCTTAATATCTGCGTTCTCCATTGTCATACCTTTTACGTTGCTGTATACCGAATCCCAAATGTGTGTCGCTTTAACCATGGTAGCCATATGAGTATCTTAGAAATGTCGGCGCCAGATTCGGCTATTCAGATTGATACAAAGGAAGGAAGATAATTTTATCAAGCGTGTCTAAAGCAGCAAGTTTTTTTCGACGTTCTCCTGCCACTGAAATGGACAGAACTGTACATAAATCAGTTTAAGATTGGATTTTGTTGCGTCTATGGAAGCGATGGAAAATTGATGGCGCAAAACGTCATACAACGGCAGAGAAATATAGTGAAACACTTAGGAACTTTAAAAGCGGTAGACATATACAAATTGTCTCTTCCTTTCCACTCAGTATTTAGTCATTCTTTGTTTTCTTTAAAACCTCGTTCTATCTTCTTTATTTCCCATTGAGTGCTATTCTATAAAGAAACTTCTTCGCTATGCGGCTGCATTTCCTCTGCTTCTTCCTCTTCCTCCTCCCCCTCTTCTTTTGTCTTTCTCATCCATATTCCGTGCCTTAGTAACGAGGTGAATGTCCATTATCTTGATCAGCTGACGCTCCGCAGGGCGTCTCTTCCTATTGTACATATTTTATAGTATAAAAATCAAACTCCACTTCATGCACTTTCAATATTTCGTGTTCAACTGCGCGTGAATTGGGAGCTCCATAAAAATCTTTAAAACCTGAACATTCTTCCAATTCATTAGTTGTATCCTGGCGTCTGCAGTCTGTGGCATCCGAAATGTAGCATAGGCAATCTTTACTCTGCCGTAAGTCATACCATGTTATTATATTCGGCATTCAGGAAGTACGCGTTTTGGATCGTCAAATAGGAGACCGGCTGTCATGGTGTTCTACAGTCCCTTCAGCCGAATCACGAGATTGTCGGCACCCTACAGCAGATAACGGTAGCCCACTTTCCAGTTAAGCGTCTTGGAGCATCATCGTCATCCTTTTTCCCACATACCGTCACAGAACGAAAGAATAGGCTAGTTAGATTATACGGTTTTGTATGCATTTAAACTTTTGAACAGTTAGTTTGATTTCCACGAAACTAGGCAAAATATAATACCAGTTGAAGCCAGTCCATTACCGCACACTTCAAATTTCTACATTCCGTCATAACAACATGGCAGGCACACGAACGTAGGAGGCAGGAGCGACACTAGCGCCAATTACTTTTAGGTGCTGGAAGGTATGTGTGTAGGGACCTTTGAAAAATGTACATCTTTGTTGAAGCTGTATTTTTGGAGGGCGAACAACAAGATGGCGGCCATGCGAAATTGTTTATAGCTTTCTGTGCGATAGTTGTAACTGATGGACCACAGGAGTTGGACGAGTGAAATTTGTTAAGGGGATTTTTCATGAATGGGCAAATCAGTTTTCGTCCACTGATAATACCCTACCCTTCGTGAGGAAAAAGTTCTTACCCGTTTTCGTCCGCGACCAGCAGGTATTATATCCTTTTTGATACACGGCTTGTCACTCGTGAATGAGCGTAATGCAGTAGCGGAAGACATTTGCTTCGGGTGGCAGAAGATAGAAACAAAATTACCTAATTTAATGAGAAACCTTTACTACAACAAGGTAGCAAAATAACATAATTGTTTATCTAGCAGTGTAGCCTCAGTTTAATGAAATTCTCAAATAAGTGCGGTTACAAATATCACTAAAATACAGATTGGGGACAGAGTATATTCATCATTTTGATTTACGTAGTACTGTGGCGGCCCCGGAGAGGGGATGAAACTAACTGTGCTGTAGCGTTCAGCGAAGGACGCCATTTAGTAAACATGGGTCATCTCTAGGCTCTACACGTTGCTTTCGCCGTCGAGACGCTTTACAGAAATAACGACTCTGTTACAGCAACGCAGCGATTATAGAGACAGTATTTTAACACTGGGAGACTTGGAACCGTTCATGATTACAACAGAAGTTTCAAACCACTGATTCTGCAACAAATGACAGACCCGGAGGCAGACACTGAGCTGACACTGGAAAATACTGAAAGAATACGAGCCGCTGTAGGTCGCTGCCTCCAGACGATCAGCACGTAGACATTCAGTTGCCCTCAATATATCGAGCAAATAGCTGCGACGGATACTTCATTCTATTTTAAATTTTCACACCCATAAAGACACATTGCACATGAATTTTTAGACCGTGATTTTGCTTCAAGAAGTGCATTTTGTGAGCAATTTTGTTACCGTAGTGAACAAACACCCAGATATTCGTCACTTGATAATTTCAGTTGAAGTTCACTTTGAACTGTTTGGTTGTGTGAATTGACAAAACTTGCAGTACTGGAGTCAAGCTAATCCGAACGGATTGCATGTGAAACCACTTCACAGTCAGACAATAACATTATGATCTGGGATATCAGCCTTCGGTGTCATTCGTCCTTATTTTTTTCGATGATGAAACTGACAGTGCGATCGCTGTGACATCTGATCGGTATGTGCGTGTGACGGATGAGTTCTTGTATCCAGAGTTACGTCGTCGTGACATCGACCCTGCCACCGCCCGGTTCCAACAACATGGCGGAACAGCACCTACTGCTCGGCAGTTGAAGAACACCTTAAGAACCGTGTGTGAACTTCGCATATACTCCAGCTATGACGACATTTCTTGGCCAGAACGATCACCCGATATGTCGGTTTGCAATTTCTTTTTATGAGGCTATTTGAAAATCGAAGTTTTTCAACACGTCCTACAGACTTACATAACCTCGAACAGGGAATTTCGGATGAGATCATTGCCATTACACCGGCCATATTACTTGGCGTAATGGAAAATGCTTTGAACCCAGGTCATCAACCGTGATGGACGACATCTGACGTGTGTTATGTTTAAGAATTAACTCTGTTATAGTGTTCCTAAATAATGACAAACATATACCTTTCATTTCAAATTTTTTGAATAAAATGTATTATGCATCTTTAAAAATTACCTCAACTCTGCCTTCTTTTAATGAAATTCTTAAGTCTAATTATTGCAATCAGGTGCTTTGGCGTGAATTCAGACTTTCGCCACGATGCAAATGTACCTGCTTCCTTCTGGAATTTGACTCAATGTCGAATATTAGTTCCGTACCGACGTTTCGGAACAACCTTTCTGTCCAATCTTCAAGGGTCAAGCAGTCCAAGAAGAATGTCTGCTTTACCTTTGGAGATGGTGCCGATAGGTTGACCCGAGACGTCGGTATGGAATTGCCTTTCAACGCTGCGTGATATTCCAGAAGAGCGCATATATTAATCAGGCTCTTAACTTTCGTTTTATTACAATTTCTTCATTTTAAGTCACTTTTTGTTTGTATCTGTAACTAATTTTGGAAACAACCTGTAACCTAGAAATTTCTCCTCGTTCATATTTTTAAATTAAATCGTCATCCAATCCCTTAGCAGGGTGACTTCTTTAGTTGGTCACTGTGGCTGGCAATTTCACAAATCGTAATTATACGTCAGTCATATTGTGACATCATGTTAACTTAATTATGAACAAACTGACGTCGGGGTAAGGATGGTAAAAGTATTTTGATCTGTGTGAGTGAAAAGACTCGCAGGTGTTCGTTGTCAGCTGCAGATTGCTGCGGAAAAAATATTCACTTATTTCAATATTACGAGACAGCGGTGATATCGTTGGCGCCCCAGACCGGAATACGAAATGGTGACATCAGAATACCGACGTGCATGAACAGGCGCAGGGCCAGCTGATCCTGCACATATCTGCGTATCGATATTAGAAGAAGAACAGCTGCAAACTGTGGGCGGAGAAGGTAAGTGCAGGTATCAGAAACATGGTAATCTAACTGGGTCGGTTAGAAGAAAAATTAAATAGCATGTTAATCGAAACTGATTGGCTAAACGTGTTGGTCGACAGGGGTGAACACAAAGGTTACATAATTCAAGCTGACCAGGTACGATTTTGTATCCATGTACCTGGCCAGCTCGGTATTGTTTTTGTTGACGGTGATGCAGACATGAATAATAGTTGGTGAACGAAAAAAGGATATACTTTCGACTGGCTTGAGAGCTACCTGCTTTTCTCGTGGACGAAGAAGGATATGATTTTGAAGCCTTCGAGTGACAGTGAACGATAGCTGACATTCCCTTCACGTATATTCCCTGTGTGTCAGTTGCTGAACTTTGTTGGTAGATCAACAGATACATATATGGCAGTGATGCGGAAGTGACGTATAGCTTATCCGACATATTTAACGTACCACATACAGAATCTGTTGGCAGGTAGCAAGTTCATTATGATGTAAACCGGACGGTCAATGTACGTATAACGTAACATTTAGGCGCGTTTCTACAACCATTGTTGCTGCGGTAAAGCAATAAGTATAACATATTCTAAGTGTGTGTTTGTAGCATTAGGTATCCAGCATGCAATGTGCATGCGCCATATTTTGTCTGTGGTATGTCTGGCTGTACAATATTTTTCCACATTATCTCACAAACGTTACGGTTTTCTAAAAACGTTTTTGAGCATGAAATGTGTGTTTCTATTTTCTCTGCAAGTTTTATCTGAAAAATTTCTCATTGCAAGGGAACTGAGCGCGATATGATAAAAATGTATGTTGGTCTGCATGTAAAGTACCCTTTATTCTTGTCCGGTTGTAAAGAAACTTGAATTTTCTCGACAGATTTTCGAAAATTACTGAAATATCAAATTTAATGAAAATCCCTCCATTGGGAGGTGAGGTGTTCCATGCGGACAGACGGACGGACACACAGACGTGACGAAGCTAATGGCCGCTTTTCGCAATCTTGCGAAGGCGCTTAAAAATAAAATATTGTAAATTGTTAATAATGGGAAAAATGGTAATAGTGATAAATATGTAGAATTATAATTTCATGCAATAGAAAAATAGTTTTGGTTTTCGTTCGGAAATCATTTCGTTGCTAAAACGCCGGACATACTTTTGCGTGGCCTTTTGGGTGTCACGCCACGAAATTATTGTATGATTACCAAAGTTTGGGGGAAAACATGTGCCTCCATCTTGAGGTAAAAAACCTGCACCTTGAAGGAGGCAGAGAGTTTCTCTGAAAAGTCGGTGCCGACTTACGTGTTCATAAATAAGGATAGCATAGTATGAGCCTTCACAGCCATGGTAACCGCACCTGTAATTTTGCGATTGTTGCTTTTCCAGTCACGGATATGGCATGTTATGCTGATTCAAGGGAACTGAAACAGAGTCTTTGTGTAGCCAGTTGCTACGACTGGGTTATACATAGGCCATAATATTAGTTGCGGCTTGTCCATTAGGGCTGCAGGGCTGCAAGCCTCCCAGAAATTTTGAGTACAAGAGATTTAAATATCTGAGTAAGTGTTTTTGTTAGAAGATACGTACATTCTTGGAAGTATGAGTGGAAGTCACTTTAAATTCAAATAGGCCTACTCGCGAAGGACTCTAAACGCTGTGGGTAATTGGGCAGTGTCTGCCATGCCCAGACGTTGCCCGTTGGGTTAGCACAGTTAGCCCGGGTGGTAGGAAGACAACGGCAGCTAGTTTGCGGAGCGGGCTGCAGGCCCGGCAGTCCGGAGAAGGTTTAAAGGAAGAACGTCTTACGTCTTCTTGCCGTTTTAACGTTTCAAACGCTGGCATTTTGATAATCATTTTACCCAGCTGGTGTAAAACCATATTTGTTAATCTTTTCGTTTTATAAGTATCAATTTTAAGATGATAATGCACACAAACAGTGTGAACCATTTATAGGCCCTCAATTTTAAACAATTATTTCCCTAAGAGAAGACCAAGACTAAGAATTTAGGTCGCACAACACCCAATTTCGTTATTTCTCAGTCGTCTTCAAACAGAACACAAACACGAGAGAAAATTCAGTCCTGCTGTATACGCTAAACATGAGCGGTTGATTGGCTATGCTGTGTTGTATCCGTTGCGGACCTGATGAGGAACGTATCTTAGATGTTGTTCCCAGGGAGGATGGAGCTCGTAACTCTGGTTAAGACGGGGAGTCGGGCGGGCCGCACACACTCTCACTTATCCCCAAGCAGAATATATTGGAGTTTTATTGTGCAAGAGTATAGAGTAATTACATTTACAAATGAAATGTATCAGTGACAATTCTCGCCAGTGGACTCTTCATTTCTGTTTGCACTCACTGACTGTCCAGCTTAGGACTCTGCTGCTCAGACACAGTTCGAGCTACGCAGCAGACTGCTCCCGCAGAACAAAGCAACTGTTGTTATATGTGTTGCTCACTCACTGCTCGCGCGATACACTTAGCGAGTCCAGTTATAAACAAAAGAAATGGAAGGAAATTATACTCCTCCCATGCCTGGTCTTAAGAGAAGCGTGAACTAAGCTTGAGTAAATTTAGCTAAAAAGAAAACCACAATAAAAAATCAATGCGTGTCAACTACACAACAGCTGAAAGCAATGGTCTATTAAGTCTGCTCATTAATACTTTTTCCCAATAGCGCAATAGGCCCTAGTGGGCCAGGGGCTCATTATCTCTGCTTCACGATCACATTCAGACACTCCACACTGGCTAGGACTCCTCTGGACGGGTGATCAGTTCGACGCAGAGATCTGTACCCGACAACACTCTACACTATCAAGATACAGACATCCATGTTCTCGGCGGGATACGAACCCGCAATACCTGTAAGCGAGCGACCGTAGACCCACGCCTTAGACCGCGCGACCTCTGGTATCGGCTGTCATTAATCATATCCTAGCCACAACCCTACCCTAAGAAAGGCCCACTAGCCGCCACTGCCTAATATCCATCTTGAACTTCTTTCGTGTTTATAATTCTGTTGTCACAACTGCAGTAGCAAACAACTGCAACTGGAAGACAATAAAATATCCTGTCAGAAGGATTTATATCTGCGGAAGCCTGAAACTAACTAAGTGTGTTACACATGATAATTTTTGTCAGGTTTCTATTGAGGATATTCCGGTGAAGGATGATGATGAAAATACGTGGATTGAAGAGGAACAGGTTGAACGGGGGCTGAAGAAGCTTTACAAAAGTAATGAGTTTCATAGTTTATAGGTCTGCCGTCCACCAGATGGCATTATGATGTTCAGATAGCAGGCCATAGAAAATTTAAATCTTAGACTCTGAAGGGAATAATCCTGTACCGTAGCAGCGAATATTAAAACACGGTATCTTAAAGAGGCTGGATTCAGACACATCTAAATGTTAAAATGTGGCTGTCTTGTGTTCGGCTGTTTATTTAACGACGCTGTCGTTCTGTGACAGTATATAGCGTCAACCATTGAAGAATGTTGAATTTGGAAAATGAATTGGAAGGAAGAGTTTATGAGCTAATCGAGTAATATAACGACGTTTTTTTAATTAACTGAGGGAAATAGCGATAACGTGTCAGAATGATTAGGTTTTCTGCTCAAGTTCGAACATGATGTCCCCCTAATGCAACTCTGTAGCTGTATTTATCTCAGTATTTAACCAACTTGATGCTTGTGATGATACCAGAGACTGTGTAATGCAATTTTGACCTCCTGGTGATGAGCACATGTGCTCGAAACATGTAGAGGCATGAAATATAACTTATTGTGAAACAAATTTTGTGCATCAAGTTGGGTAAATACCGAGATAAATATACTGAGATGCACGGTCAGCAAAACGTCAAAATCTGTAGCTTTAGTTCTACACCACTGCGAGTGGCGGACTTGGCGAAAACAACATTGAACACTCGTGTGTCGTAAAACATGGAGAACGTATTGACCGGCTAAACTACTATAAGTTTCTAACAATACGGACAATGTACGTATAACACAGCATTGAGGCGCGTTCGGGTAACTATTTGTGCTGTAGAAAATCAATAAGTAGGCTATTACGTATTCTGAGTGTGTGATTGTAGCGTTAGTTATCCAGCATGCAAAGCGCATGCGCCGTATTGTATTTTTGTGTGTGGCCTGTCTGGCTGCACCACGTTTTTCCTCATTAGCTCACAAACGACACGACTTTCGGAACAAAGTTGGTGAGCACAAAACGTGTTTTGTTATTCTGTACAAACTACAGCAGAAACATTTCTCATTCTACCAAGAATTCAGCGAGGTGTTGTCGCACATGTAGAGTACGTAGGTCTTCCTGTAAAGTGCCCGTTTTTCGTGTCAGATTTTATTGGTACTTGAATTTACTCGACAGATTTTCGAAAAAATACTAATGTATCAAATTTCATGAAAATCCGTCCAGTGGGAGCCGAGTTGTTCCATGCGGACGGACAGTGATAGTGACATGACAAAGCTAACAGTCGCGTTTCGCAGTTTTTGCGAAAGAGCCTAAAATGGGGGCGCCCCCTGGGGTGTATTTGCTTCGTCATTTTTTATTCAGTTCATGCTTCACGTACGTGATATTTTGTACCGTAAACTGCACATCTCTCAGAAAGCATTTTGTCAGCACCATAGTCAAACATATGTCACTGACTGTCTGAATTTGACAGCTTTATACCATAGATGGAGTTTAATGCATATCCTTTCACAAAGGAATGTAAAATTTCAGTCTGTAATAAGAAAGGTGAATACATCATGTGCTGAACTTTCATGGCTCTCTCTGGGTATTGGAAATGTCAGGCTTTTGCTCAACAAACTGAGAGAGAGAAAGAGAGAGAGAGAGTGTGTGTGTGTGTGTGTGTGTGAGCGTATGTGCATGCGTGTGCATGTGTGTAAGCCATCTGTTAGAAACCCAATCACAGCAGAATTTCAAAACTCACCATCCATTACAGGAATAATTAACGTGTGTTTTTTATGGGAGGAGGCCAGTTAGACGGATGTAAAACGTTGATATGAATTTCATGATGTTGGAAAGTACAAATGTTCGTGAAAACTGCAGGGAGCAGGCAAGGACAAACGGACCACATAGGGAGTCACTTTCTGCACAGACTTATCGTAAAATAGTGCGTTAAGTATCTAAAGTCTTTTTATCTTCTGACTGGATTTATCTGTCTCAGAACAAAGTATAATTTAAACGCCTTCAATACAGCTATTTATTAATGTGTTTATCAGATCAAGTTACAGGGCTACATGTTTCGATTTTCTTGAAACAAGTATTCCCAAACTGGGGGTCGCGAACCAGACTAGATTTGCGAGAGACTTCTGATTGGTCTTGAACTGCCAAAACTACCAGAAGAAATAAGTCTGCAACTTTCTGTATTCAGCAGTTCTAATCGGCTCAAAAAGAAATTTAAAACCTGAGATACTGAGTCTGAATGTTGTCTTAAACATATTCCGAATATTATACTGTGAATCTGCGGCGACTGACTGGGATGCTGATTGGATCGCAAGGTCAATGTGATTTACGGTTGTGGGTCACGGAGAAAAGAGTTTTATAACAGCTGCAAAATAGCAGATAGTGTCTTCTGTCGCTCGGAGGCCGTCAGCTGCTGAAGGACTCTGCACCCTACTGTGCCAAGGAGTCAAGGAGTCCACTATTTGACCCATGAATATGGAACCAATAGGTTGTGCCGAAACGTCTTTAGCTAACTACCGATTTGCACTGCGTAACATATCAGAAGAGCAAACCTCTTCTTTTTAACGTATGCGGAAAACTGAAATCACTATTTCTAACCCAAGTCACGCAGAGGACACTACAACATTGTGCTGCTTCTAGTGGTTACGTAAACTGTAGTCAGTACAACTAAGTTTTTATGTGTTCAGTAAGGCGACATGTTCCGACCCTCTAGGTCATCAGGCCAGCACATATAAGACATAAAAGATAAATACAAGAATTCTTGCTTTTAGGGAATTGATATCCCAATTTTGCAAACCCATATCCATGTTAATATTACGTATAATTAAAAATGATAGTTAAAATAGTTACATATAGTTTAGAAAGTTAAAAACGGTAAAAGGGAGGGTTGATGTAGAGATGTTGTTGATGGTTTGTGGTGTAGATGGTGCGAACTGTATGATCCTGTAAATATCGACATACGGTAAGAAGGGTATTAAACTGGAGTAATGTATCAGCGATACCATTTTTAACTATTTTTAACTATTATTTGTAACCATATGTAATGTAAACATGGATATGGGTTTGTAACATTGAGATATATATTCCCAAAAAAGAAAGGCAGTTTTGTATTTCTGTTTTATGTCTTATAATACATGTGTTGGTCTGATGATGACGTGAAGGGTCGAAACATGTCGCCTTATTGAACACTTCAAAACTTAATTTGATGTGTATTGGACCGTGCATCATCTTGATTACTGAAGAATAAAATCCAACTAGATGCCATTTATTATTTCATTATGCTTATGTTATGCTCAACATGTTTTGGGCACCATTATGCCCATCATCAGGAAATCACGACGATAGCTTTGGTTACCAGTTCTCGAGTTGCTGTTGGTTGGAAGTTAACTCCCAACCAGCAGCAACTCGAGAACCAGACGGCCTGTGTGGTAACCAAAGCTATCGTCGTGATTTCCTGATGATGGGCATAATGGTGCCCAAAACATGTTGAGCATAACATAAGCATAATGAAATAATAAATGGCATCTAGTTGGATTTTATTCTTCAGACTTCAAAACTTAGTTGTGTTGATTGCGTGTTACGTAACCTCTAGTCTGAAGACCACAATGGCGATATCCAACCTTAAAATTGTTCTATATCGTTGAGTGACCAACGAGAAGAGAGCTGTTAGCTTCGATTTAATTTCAGGACTGACCCAAAGACTTATTCTTTGGTTTGTATATGTCACAAGTCTGTAAAAGCCTAAGATCTTGATGTTCTGTTCACGGATTTACCATGTATATACTTGTGAGGTTGATCTGAGGCTGACTATATGTAAAACAAGACGGGCATTTTACGTATAACGTAACATTGAGGCGCGTTTCTGCAACCATTGTTGCTGTGAAAAACAATAAATATTTGCTACATATTCTGAGATTGTGTTTGCAGCCTTAAGTATCCAACATGCCATGCGCATGCGTCATACTGTCATCTATGGCCTATCCGGCTGTACAATATTTTACCACATTGTCTCTCACACGGCAAGATTTTCGAAAACAAAATTACATATGAAATATTTGTTTTGATTTTCCTCAAACATTTCGTCTGAAACGCTTCTCGTTCTACGAATTGAGCGAGATATGATCAAAACTGGAAATTGGTTTTCGTGTAGCGTATCCCCTCTTCTTGTCAGATTTTAATAGAACTTGAATTTTCTCGATAATTTTCGAAAAATCCTCGAATATTAAATTTCATGAAAATCCATCCAATGGGAGCCGAGTAGTTCCACGTGGACGGAGCTAATTGTCGGTTTTCGCAATTTTGCGAACGCGCCTAAAAATGGCGCCGCTTGCAGTGACCACCGTGTGAGAAAGTGGGATACTCTGAACACGTGCAGGATAACGCATGAGCGGCGTAAGTTGTGTTCAAATTAGCGAACTGTGTGGAAGTTACTGTCCGTGTGAGATTCTATGGGAGCATGCGCTCGGATAGAAGAATTGGACATTCCGCCCCCACATACTTAAGTTCACTTCAGCGTATCTTTACTCAAATCTGCCGAAAATACACAAGTATTATAGTCTAGAGTAGTACTTAAACATGCATTCGGTTACTGACAGACGCTGCATCTTGCTGTGCATGATTAATGCTCTTTAATTCTAATATTGTTTTGTGTGATACATCGACATCTACTAGGACAATAATTTAGTGGAAATCAACATGAAATCATCAGCAAATGCACCCGACCACCATATGGTTTTTTTTTTTTATTAAGGAGCTGCGTGGAACAGACTCATTCTTCAGGAGTTAATAGCAGTTGCTTTACTGTGGTAACCAAGAGACTAGACTTACTCCATTTTTATCTCTACGGGTGTAATACACGTCCACCTGATTATTTACTTGCTAAAACGCTTAACTTCGCAGAAGTGACATGTTTTTGGATATCTGTTACTATGCATGATACCAGGACGTAAAATATGGTGACGGTAGTGTATCGCTTCCACCTCAAAACTTCGCGTATCGAACAAATCTTGTTACTGAATGTGGGAAATTGAAAAGTACGTATTGGTGATGACCTCGAATTTCATAAGATTCATCCCATTCTCGTACAAATCGCTCACTGGTTCAAGAGTTAGAAGGGAGAGAGGCGCACATTTGGAGATAGAACTATAAGCAGAAAACAGTGCGATTTCATAAGCCTGCCTTATTTTCGAAAATCACGTGTTAAGCAGCTGAACTCATCAGTACTAACATGCATTGATATTAATGGTATTTTCACATTGTGACCGTAAACGAAGAAAGTAAATGATTACTGCCTTTTGCGAATATTGCTGCACATTCGAAAGTTTCTATCAGACTGCACGACGTCACATGCCGGAGGAAGTCAACGTTTACGAGAATAACAAATTACAATTGTCGACTTACATATTTATCTCTAAATTGAGAACCAAAAATCATCTCATGTTTTTAGTGGTAATGAATCAAAATCACATATGACCCTGTCGTAACTTCCATTTCGTTATCGAATTATAAAATTTTCTTTCGGGATTTGGATTCTTGCCAAGTAAGCTTTCAACCGTTGTTTTGTGCGCTTCTTTGCTTTTTGAAGTTCCTTCTGTTGCCCCTTTCCTGCTCTTTTAGATCAGTTGGCTACCACAAAGATGAGGCATCCATTAGAGACTTCAGTTTATGTATGCGCTGTCTGTTCACATCTGCGGATTACGTTTGCTGTGTTAGTTCACATCTGCAAATCATTTCTCAACGTCTTAGAGAGAGAGAAAACGTGATACCTATGTTTTTAAGCATCAGATCCAAATTCGTAACACATTTAACACAAGTGGAATAATTGATTGCATTGTTTTCTGTGAAGAACTCTTCTTTCGCGTGTATTTCACTGAAAAATAATGCAGGAAAATCGGCGCTTCTGTAACATACAGGAGGGAGATGATAAATGGACATATTTGTGGAATTCAAAGGCGTTAACGTGAAGCGAAGAGACCTGTTGTCGTACTTCGTCATACATGTGAAGATAAAGTAATGTGAGCTCGAAATGTATAGCTGCTGTTGCTGTTGGCTGCATTTGTCTTGACTCGTGATAGATTTTATTAGTAGGCTGGTGTGCTGTAAGCAAAACTTCTCTACAGATGGCACATAGATCGCTTTTTCTATCCTCTCTTTTTTTTCTTTCCTTTCGCCTGATTCGTACCTGAGGTAATCAGCCTGACTTTTATTCCAGGATACGACACGGACAGTCTAAATTGTCCTGCGGTTCTTCTATTTCTAATTTCAGTTTCGGAGGGTTTCCTGCTAGGTATAGTGTTCATAGCATTGTGTATGATGGGCTGGGCATGTGGCGCGTATGGGTGAGGAGAGGGGGGTGTATAGGGTCTTGGTGGGGAAGCCGGAGGGAAAGAGGCCACTGGGGAGGCCTAGGTGTAGATGGGTGGATAATATTAGGATGGATCTCCAAGAGGTAGGATGTGGGTATATGGACTGGATTGGGCAGGCTCAGGATAGAGACAGGTGGCGGACTCTTGTGAGTGCGGTAATGAACCTTCGGGTTCCGTGAAATGCGGGGAATTTCTTGACTAGCTGCAAACCAGTTAGCTTCTCAAGACGGACTCTGCACCATGGAGTGAGTAAGAGAGTAAGCATTGTGTGTGTTAAAGTTTTGAATTTTAATTACAACACCAAGAATACGCTATCGTCAATTTTGTATTTGGTATTCATAATGGAGTCTGAAGTTGTTATCCAGTTGCTGTAGGTGCAATAAATGATCCACACTGTGTATGATATGGTAGTCTAAGATCCAGTCTGATTGTAGAGTATCGTGAATTAATAATTAGGTGTTACGAAACCAGTGGTTGTTGCTGGTTGTCTCCTGTTGCTTCCACATATTGTCATAGACGAACAAAATAACACATGTTATATGCTTGGTCTTTACGATCTGCACACACGCCCACCGACTTTGTGTAAAAAGAGATCTCGTTCCCCCTTACCTACACTAATAATTTGTTCCATATTATATCATATCTATATAGCTTCTCTGATAAAAATTTTATCCAACCTGAAGATGGCCACAGCAGCAATGGCCGAAACATGTAGTTGATATTGATAAATTATATATACACCTGATACATAGTTGTGTTACGAGTGCTACATCTTTATAGAATTACTGTAGGTTCTAACAAACACAACGGCGATGACACCTTGAAGTAAAAAAAAAATATTTGGGGGGGGGGCACTATTGTAAGGGGTACAAATCATTCGGTTTTCATAAAAGGAAGAGAATTTTTTCAGTAGTCGGGCAACTATCAGCGTCTCTTCGCAGCTGAAGTTTGTCATTCAATTATCTGAATAACGCAAGTACCCGTAATTCTAATAAGTCGACCTGTAACCAGGGTGACAGTGGCGGAATTTTGGGCAGGGAGAACACAGACGCCGATTTGTTCATACTGTAGCGCAGTTTAATTAAGGATTTTAGGGGCAACTAACGAGACTTCAGAAAATTCTATGTGTGAAAAACAATTCGTTCGGTGTTATTTGTACTTTGGCCCGACTATGTCGAGGACTATCAGACAGAGGAATATGAGATGGGCGGGGTGTGTGTAATACATGGGAAAGAAGGGAAATACATACAAAGTCTCGGTGGTGAAACCTGAAGAAAAGAGACTTCTTGGAATACTTAGACTAGATGGTTGGGTATTATTAAAATGTATGCTAAGTAGAATGGTCGGATGCAAAAATGGTGTATATTAGTCAGGAGAAGGACCATCGGCGGGCTGAATGGAACAAGGTAATGACATTTCGATTTACGTAAAATGCATATATTTTCTTCTCTGACTGAGGAATTGTGGGCTCAAAAAGTACTCTGTTGCGTGGAAATGCAATTATAGCCGGAGAAATGTGTTACACAATTCACACATATTTAAGTGAGAGGAGCATGTGTAATAATAATAATAATTATTATTATTATTAACTGCAATTGGGTTGTCACCCGGTGGTAGTGTTTATTTTACATGTATGCAAAATACGAAATTGGTTACTACTAAATTTAAGTCGGGAGGGCTGCATGAGAAGCATGTAGTGGCAACTTGGAATGTTGGGAACCATCGCAGCATTTGGTTATAGACACAGGGACACCAAGAAAAACCTGCGTCGAGATGGCCGGTCGCAGGACCTTCCGAGTACTGACTTCTAGCCAGCAGTCCGGCATCTAAAGTATAAAAACAGCAATAAACACATAGTACAACAAATACACATAAGATGACAACAATACACACAAGACAACTACAACAATACACACGGCCAACCAACAACAATTACACAGAAGACAACTGAAAAGTAGCAACAATACACATGAGACAAATAAGAATACATGTACAAAAGGTAAAAACACCGAAGTAAGAGAGTCCTGCTTATAGTTTGTTGTAATTGTCCCCCCCCCCCCGGTCCCAATCATTAAATCACTCACGCTTTCACCCCAGTCCTTCACTTCGCATCACTTACTACTCCTATAAACGTTTTCCATAAAAACTCTTCCCCTCCCCCATACTGCACTTCACCCCATATGCACCAATATACAAATTTAAAGTCGACTAATACTGTATGTTGTTATGTAAATAATATTTTTGTTGAAACTTCTATTTAAAAGCTTACAGCGCCCGACTCCGCAAGAGGGACAAATAAAACATTCCACCTATGACACAGTTTTGTCTTGTGTGGACTCCCGCCGTACGGCCCATCGACCTCTTGACACAGCACGCAACATGCGGCCCAAATACAAGGCTCTGTGGGAAGGGAAATTGTAAGTAAGCTAGCGGAGTGCAGCTGGATCTCTTGTGGCTTACTGCTACCCCTGCTCCTCCGTACAGTTTTTTATGTGCGGACGTCATATCCCGTTTCTTCTTGTATTTGTGCGGGTTAGTGTAGAAGTAAATTTGGCCTAGTTCAAATATAGCCACCGGGTTGCGCGCGGGAGTAAATATGACGAGGCGAATAGTGGGAGTTGCGTTATAACCAGGGCAATTTTGATTAAAAAACAAATTATTTATGTCACTTGCTCACAGCACCAACTGTAATATCACCATTGAACTCGACGTAATCAGAACCAAGTTTAAATAAATATCGAAGTCGAATGGGAAGTAATGGGGAAGTCCCCTCTTCGGTTGTCCGCCCAGAGTCGTCTGCTCTGATAAAGTTTTCATGATTTTTTTCAGTCACGCCGGGATATTACAAGATAGGCAGCGGAGGCACCTGCCTATATCCTTTCCATTTCACCAGTCTTGCCGTTATTCAGCGCTTAATAATCTGAGCTGCTTGCATTGTCTTTAAATAAGGTGTGAAGAAACGACATGAACAGTGCATTTGGCTGACATATGCCATTTTAAAATTGAACAGGCATTTGCTTGGTGAAGTTTGAGCAAGGCTGAGGAATGTAAACTACAGTTATAGATAAACGTCTTTTCTTGAATAGACCTAAAATTGATGTGCAGTGACGGTACCATAATAGAACTTCCCCTGATACTTAAGCAGGCAGTTCCGGTGTAAAATATTGCCTAAGGTACACAAAATCCCGATTGATATGTTATGTCGTTTCCCTCAGTATCTACAGACTGTACTTACAAAATTTAAGTCGCGGTCTGTTCCTACCGCGTATCTTCTTATTCACCATTTGTTATCACTAACTGTGCTCGTGCGAATAATTCGCGTGTAGACGCAGTGAAGTATTTAATCAACAAAGATTGAACAGCTCCTTAATCATGATAAACATTAAAAACTCTACTTGTTATACCTTGATGCTGGGTAATTTTTGTACTGACGGATCATTAGCGACGTTTAAATAAGAAACAGAAGCTTCCTAGCAAGTATGAATAAGAAACAAAACGTTGAGGCCGACAGTCCTGCCGCAAGCGGAGGCCAAGGGAAATAGTAACTAAAATGTCGTTCAGTCAAAACACAACAATATATTCAATAATGTAAAGTTGCTACGTTTCGGTTGCGAGTAACCATCATCTGGCAGACATTTCAGTACATGGACATGACATGTTCAGTGCTTACATTGTTCACATTTGCTGTGTAGAATTTCAGACACTTAGATAATAAACTGCTCAATATTTGATGTCTTAACTAATGTATTAAGAAAAACAAGGGAAGTATGTTCTCTTTGCCTCTGCTTGAGGCAACGCTGTCAGTCTGTAACGTTAGCATCTTTTGTTAATCATCAATATTTTGAGAAGAAATTAATTGAAATTAAATTACCATAAATGACGAATCGCGTATGTTCGTTTCAAGCAGAAATGGACACACAAGGCAGTAGTATATTACATTGCAAAATATATAGTCTAACACAACTCAATTAATAGTTATTATTTGGATTAATTGTATATTTTACATTATTACTTCCGGCTACATGTTTCGGCTTTATCGGAGCCATCCTCAGGCTGAAGAATTCTTTACTTAAAAAGGTCATATATACAAGTAATAATGTAAAATATACCATTAATCCTAATAATAGTAACTACTAATTGAGTTGTGTTAGACTATATATTTTGCAAACTTGAGGGTTGTTTGACCGTGCATCTTCCTCGTGAAATCATTTGAACTGCCAACTTGATGCAACAAGTTAATTTTATTAATGTATTCTTAGCTCGACATGTTTCGGGTACATACGCCCATCATCAGGAGCATTAGATGTTGAGTTGCAGAAAACCATATGCTGCAACTCAACATCTAATGCTCCTGATGATGGACGTATGTACCCGAAACACGTCGAGCTAAGAATACGTTAATAAAATTAATTTGTTGCGTCAAGTTGGCAGTTCAAATTATTTATATATTTTGCAATTTAATGTACTATTTAACAACACAACAGGGACATCTCACCTACAAATTACACAAGACAAGTTCGCAATCTGGAGGCTTTTGGGTTCCACTGATTTGTGACATATGTTTCTACAAGCTATTGGAGTCTATCGATCGGCAATTTATTTATAAGCAACTGGCTATTTTTGTACCATGGTCACTTGTTGACCCCCACTCATACTCCACAAAACCGATCTTTGTCTGGATGAATAAGCTCTAGAATGTAACTGTGCGAACTGGATGCCATCTTGCGGAAGGAGACGTATCACTCAGTTGAGTGTGTATATGATCATCACTTTACAGCTCGGTGGCTTCCAAACGCTGGCTGTGGTTATCCACAGCCGGCTTTAAGCTTGTCCCCAGGCTTGTCTGTGTGGGACGAACGGTGCGTGCGAAATAAATTGCAAACACTACGTTTACCCTCCCAGATAAACATGGCGACATAATTTCCGGACATTTAATTGAACTTCAGATGCGGCCTTTCTTCGGACAATGAAACTAAAGAAATAAAATAAACTATTGTTATTATTATTTATTCGACACCCTTGCAATTGTTTGCTGTTATTTCTTAAGCATGTTCTTGTACTCCTTATATTTAATACACTTATTAATAATTATGAAATCCTGCTGACGACTTGAAACATTTTTTATTTGCTGATAATATCAACACATTTCATACCGCAAGCTCTGCAACTGGTTGTACACATCTACAACCTGACGTTAATTCCTTTCGCGGTTAGTAACATTGTTAACTACATAAAACTTGGTACTGAAAACACTAGAGTCATTACCTTTACAAGGAAAATTATGTAATTATCTATAATTACACATTCTGTGGCAAGTGTACAACTTGTACAATTCCGTCAGAGATTAAGGAGCACTTTTGGACTCCAAACACGTTTATCTTCACCATATCGACTACATATTTTCTCAGTCATTCAAAGTGTTGAGACTCATGGGGCGTACTTTGACGTACTCTTTTTCTACTATTGAATGTTATTGTTGTTATTTAACCCTAGTTAGATCTAACTTAGAATATGCGTCACCTGTCTGGAATAACATTACGACTGCTGATGCCAGTCAGCTATAAAGCATGCAGCGGATGTTTGCAGCTCTATGTCTCAGTCCTTTTTTTCTCATATTCCTTCTAATTATACTTTTGCGCTTTAGCTCATGACGTTACACACTTTACATGTTAGAAGGCATCACCTTGAACTTCTTGTGTTTATGATTTCATAGGGTTAAAATTTTGTCCTACTTAACTCATAACATTAGCATGAGATTTCCGTCTCGTAACATTATAAACGTCACTAATTAGAGTAGGGTGTATGTTCTTGTCTAACATAGCTTTATTTTATTTGATGCTAGAGTGTATTTACATTACTCCTAAGGTACAACTACATGTTTCGGCTCTTAAGAATAACCATCTTCAGGTTGTACATGAATCCTTAGAAAGTAGTTATACAAGATTCAATATGGGCTGTGTACAGTGGGGATGTGGGAGATGAGGTGGGCACGAGATATCATACGTGTCATGGAGGTTGGCGGGTGGGTACATGGGGTAACTGCTGTTGTATATATTTGAGTTAATAATAGTTAGGTCTATGGTATCATATAATGTGTGTAGAACATGTGTATACACTATATGCTTATCCTATACGTATATACTGTACTACAATATACAAGAATATGGAATTTGAATTTTTTGTAATAGGTATATTAAACTAAAAACTAAAAACCAGAAGGTAGACTAAAACTAAAATAAGGTGCCGTAAGGTAGTAATGAAGTGTCTGGCTTGATGTTGTTCCTCTGGTTACGCTGAGCTGTACGTTACAGTTGGGTGTAGGGCTTCAGAAGGTTCGTAAACTACGTGTGAGTTAGACATCGACTAGACTGTACACAGCCAATATTAAATCTTGTATAACTACTTTCTAAGGATTCATGTGCAACTTGAAGATGGCTATTGTCAAAAGCTGAAACATGTAGTTGCACCTTAGGAGTAATGTAAATACACTCTACCATCAAATAAAATAAATTGTGTTAGACAAGAACATACACTCTACTCTAATTAGTTTATTGAACACAACGGAGATGACGAAACATGATTATGAAAGTCACCCTGTTTTCTGTAGCATGGCAAGACTGCCCTTCCGCTAGGCGAGCAACAGCTGCAAGGTTGGTAAGCAGCGATACAGTCATTTTTATTAAGCAAATTAGATCACTGAAACAGATTTTGTGCTAGTTGCTTTTTTATGTGAGTTACGGTTTAATTATTTAGCTAACGGTAGTCATAAATCCTATTTTTTTCTATTCTTTTGTGTGTTTCCGTGTGTGTATGTTGAATTATGTCATTTTTATTGTAATTGCTTCGTGCTAGTCTGTTATCTGATGTAATCTGTTCCTATCATTTCTTTCCTCTGTATTTACGTTCGTGGTTAATTGATGTATTATCTGTTCCTGTGCCCTCCATAATTGGCCTTGATGGCTGTTGTGTCAGCACGTTTATAACAAGATAGTATACTTATAGCGTAACATTGTGGCTCCTTTGCGTAACAATTGTTGCAATGGAAACGTAACAATGCGTTATTTATGTATTGTTGAACCTCATGTCACTGGCAACATTAAAAAATATTGATTATTGCACAAAGATGTTTTTGTGGCGAATTTGTGCCACTGGTCACAATAATAAGTACTTACGTCTTGACATATAGTGCCCGATAATTTTGTGCGATTGCAGCCAAATTTGGATTTCTCGACAGATTTCCATAAATTTACCCGGTACCAAAATTTACGCAGATTCGTTCAGTGGAAGCCACACTAATACATACAGACAGACGGACTGGCAGAGGAACGTGACGAAGCTAATACAAGCTACATTCCCCGCATTTTATAGAACCTGGAGGTGCCGTACCACATTCACAAGAGTCCACCACCTGTCCCTACCCTAGCCAAATAAATCCATTCCTCTGCCCATCACACTTTTGACAGGTGCAGCTTGTTTCCTTCCTGGTCGGGCTAAGAACTTATCAGCACCCCGGTACACACTTTGCGCGACCTGTACGAACACGCCTGATGAAGAATCTAATTTAAATGATAATTTAACTTAATTTAAATCTTGGATTATGATGTCATATGTTTCGTTATTTGGATATCAGACTCACAGAAACGCCGTGTAAGTAATTCTTTGTTTGTTGCTCCCCGACATCCAACATGGCATTGCTGTGTGTGCAGGTTCCCAGGCTTCGGAAATTTGGCCTTTTTGAAGAGTAGTATCAATTTTGAAATTAATCATCATCATGTGCTTGAAGGGTTATGCGTTTTTCCTGTTCCTTGATCCTCAAAATGAAGTTGGTCCCTCCATCTCTTCCTCGGTCGTCCTATCTTCCTTCGTCCTTTTGGTTTATATTGTATAGCTTGTTTTGGTAGTCTGTTTGTGTCCATCCTCTGTACATGTTGTAGCCACTTTTTCTGGTACTGTTTTATTTCCTTTACTATGTTCTGTGCTTCCGTTTTTTTGCCTAATACATTGATTCTTTTCTTTATCTAGTTTTGTTATTCCAAGTAAGTGTCTCAAAAATTTCATCTGTGCCGCTTCTAAACGTTGTTCCTCTCTTTTCTTCAGTACCCAA
>Ga0123352_10003304_pt1 | contig 23221 bp, 14 predicted proteins | sample TergutLab28metaG_FD_89700 | JGI IMG/M metagenome (GOLD analysis project Ga0123352, IMG submission 89700) | Labiotermes labralis P1 segment gut microbial communities from Petit-Saut dam, French Guiana - Lab288 P1 | ecosystem: Host-associated > Arthropoda: Insects > Digestive system > Gut ...
CATCATAAACATCAAGGATTGGACCCTTTGATCCGTTCCGTCTCCAGAGTTACAGCTGCTCGCGCCAACGTTTCTTCGGTCTTCCAATTGTTCTCCTTCCTTGTGGTCTGTAGTGGTATGATTTCAAAGGGATTCGGTTTTGTGGCATTCTTTGCAAGTGTTGAAAGCCAGTTCCGTCTGTATTCAGTTCAAATAATTATTTATTTATTTTGTTAGTTAGATAGTTAGTTAGTTAGTTAGTTAGCCGTTTTTTGTAACGTGGCCTGATCAGGCCACGTTGGAGGGAAGTAGCTCTACCGATATTATGACCTGCACCGGAGGCTGCGGTTACAGTTTTTAGTACTCCTGATGATGGGTGCTGTGACACCCGAAACACGTATAGTGACTTTGCTGTAAATAAATATCCGCATACTGTTGCATCTGGTTGGATTTCTATTAACATTGAATTAAGATGCACGGAATCGTGAGCTTAAAAAAAGCAACTACATACTTAAGCAAGACGTTTCTTTTATCCACAGCTTGTCGATTTTCACTGGTCAGGGTGTCTTAAGTCTATTGAAGATGTCCCCAGTCAGCCAACAGCAGGACGGACATTGTTCCAGCTCAGAGAGTGAAATGCGACCGTTGGAAATGCGTGAAACACCTTGTCGTGTCGAGACACTGTCAGTTTTGAAAGGGTAGTCAGTACCAGTAGCAGGTATGTTCTTACAATGAGGTCAGCAAGCAGGGGGTCGCAAAATGAAGTTCCTTTCTTTAAAGATACAGCTATTCTTTAAGGTTGGTAGCCCTTTTGAATTGCAGGTTTTGGGATAAATACCGAGATAAAAGAAGAAACTAAGAATAAATAACATCGTAAAAGAAAAGAAGAATGATAAAAGGCGAAAAGCAACTGGCACGCGTTGTAGACTGAATGCTACAAAAATATTCCACCCTTTTTATGTTTAACGAAATGTCATTACCGTATTCAAAAGAGAACGCCACTGATCAACGCCACTGATATCTTGCCTTACCTGGTTAAATCCGGTGCACAACACATCCTGTCTCTTTCAGACACATTAGAGTTATTTAGGCACAGCAGCCACTGTATGCTATAGATCAACCACAATATTAAAAAGTGTACCAGTTTTTTTTCCACTGACTGTATGTTTGTGTTTCCTGTAATTCTGAAATCATAAAAGATTATTAATAGCGTTCATAGTTTTGTCATTTCAGTGGATTAGAAGCATATTCTCTGGGAGGTCCCACGAATTTTGTTGTGGTATCTAATCTCCTAGAATGTTAGTTTTCAAATTTTTTTTAAATCATCGTCCCGTGTAAGCTCTGCGCCCTCACAAGTGGCCCCATCTGTTGCTCGTTTCAAAACTATGACTTCGAATGTGTTTCTATCCTTTCCCACACACAAGATAAGTTTCCAGCAAAATGCAGTGATGATATTTACTGGAGGATGTAAATCATAAATTTCCCCATTGTGTATTTTTCTCACATGAGATGGGCTGGGCATGTGGCGTGTATGGGTGAGGAGAGGGGAGTGTATGAGGTCTTGGTGGGAAAACAGGAGAGAAAGAGACCACTGGTGAGACCTAGGCGTAGATGGGTGGATAATATTAGGACGGATATGCAGGAGGTGGGATGTGGGTATATGGACTGGATTGGGTTGGCTCAGGATAGAGACAGGTGGCGGACGCTTGTGAATGCGGTAATGAACCTTCGGGTTCCGTGAAATGCGGGGAATTTCTTGACTAGCTGCAAACCAGTTAGCTGCTCAAGGACTCTGCACCATGGAGTAAGTAAGTATTAGGCTCTTAGGAACGGCTGTAATTACGCTGTTTTTTATTATAAAAAAATTATTTTCTTTGCAGATTTTCAGGCGTTTTTCAAAGATTTATTAACCTTATTCATTTCAGAGCCCAGTACCAAATATCGGTAGCGTTTGCCTCTGATTAAAAATTCGTTTGTCTGCAATTTCTGTGTTACAGATTTTAGCCCATTAAATAATAGGAGGCGGAGTGGCCTTCAAAGGCATATCTTCTACGTAAAATTTCATGAAAATAGATGAGTTGTTTCAAAACATAATTAATACAGAAAGATACACAAGCAGAGATCATAGTGATCTAATACGTTTGCTGTTTTTCCTTAAACAGCCTAACACATCAGCATGTTGTTAGCCATGTATTTTATATACGTCAAAGTGTAAAACTTGGTAAAGAAATATATTTGTTTCTGTTCGAAATATTGATAAGCTCCATAATAAGTTATGAACATTGTATTGTTTACCAAAATTAGTTGTTATTCACTTATATGACTTTGACTGCATCGGGTGCCTTGCAAGACGGTGGTGAAAGTCGGGTTTAAGATGGGCAGGGAATTGGTGGACTGCATTATCGACTAACCGTTTAACATTTCGAACCGTTAAATTCAACGCAACATCCATTAGTCAATATTTCACAACTCACAGTAAAGAAACTTCATTGTCTTTACAATGACTAACCGTAAAATATTTAGGCACATAATTCCAGTCTAAAAACCATACCAAACTCGTAATTAAGCTACGTGAACAAAATTCAAAATTTTTCGATGTGTTAGAAGCAGGTATACTTAGTAACACGACACGTGGTTGAGTGAAATCTTGTTCAAAAAAAAGGGTTATTTACAGAAATTCATTCTGCTTGTGAAGAAGTTCATAAAAATCCCACGATAGGCAGATTGTATTAGACAACAGGAGAGAGTAAAGATAAACGGAAAACATCAGAAATATTATTGAATACCTTCAACAAATTTGTAACAGAATTAATTAATAAGCTGATTGTTCACTTGAATAAATACGGTGTCCCTCAGGCCGCATGATAAGTAAATACAGGACGGAAAGCCAAGTTACAGACATAAATATACTTACTTGCTGTTCAGTAGAAGGTTACATAAAAGTAGATTGGAAGTTATAATGGAAGACCGACTAAAGCTACCTTTCAACATGAGTGCGTTTTTGGAGCCACTGAAACTTGATGTCAGCATCTCGGTATAATAAGAACGTAATCCAACTCTGGCAAGAATACCATATATCTTAACTCTAATTACTTTAATTACTGTCGTTTAGATTTTGGGATAATTCGTGCCTCCTGATGTATAAATAAAGCTGCTAATTAATTTGCCTTTTTTTGTATGCAGCAAAAATATATTACTACAGTTATTGGGAAGAACAGATATTGAATTGTTAGTGACAAAAATTAATCTCCTATATTTAGCTTTGAATGAAAATTATTTTTCTGACTTCTTTACATCTGGGATTAAAACACAAAATGTTTGGTGACTTTGTGCAAAGACACGCCGGAAAATGTATTGTATCTAAGCTCTTTATAGACATAATGACTTCAGAGTGGTCTGTGAAAGGGAGGTTTCTAAAAGGCTCTTTCATTTTCCAGGAGATGCATTCATTCCTGAGACAGAAAAATAGTATTAACATTTTTGTTTCCCTTATTGCCATTACATTCAAAGTTATGTGTGCCTTTGTTTGTGATAGAGGTTAATGAAAAGTTTCTTCTCTTACACTTTCCGACTTAAGGTTTATAATTATTTTTTTTAAATATTCACTTTCATACTTTCCTTCTTCCATTCCTAATTCTGTTCTGTTTCCTACAACTGTGTGTCTCTATGTTACTTTCTTTCATGCCAGGAGCAAGAGGATTTACCCCTTCTCCGAAATGTCCCGACCAGCACTGGGGCCCACTGAGCCTCCTGCTTAATAGGTATCTTGGGTTTTTCAGCGTCACTAAAGCGACGAGGCTGTGTAACTAACCATTAACCTCTCTTCAGCGCCGAGGTTAAAAATAATTGGGGCTAGACTTCTCCCCCTGCCTTCCCCTCCCCTTACACTCCCCTCCCCTTCTCTTCCTCACCCAGTCTAATTATGACGTGCACAAGAACAAATTTAACTTCTGATCGGTGGGTAAAAAATTTGCCAACGGATGAAAATAGTCGATTGAACCACTCATGCTTTTAAGAAATCCCATGCGTATTAATCTTCAGGTAGTTGCGTCATCAGAGTAGAAACTCTCAGAATACCAAATCCTGAAAAGCAGAGGACGTCAGGAGTGCCAGGGGAAGATGAAAGTAATAGTTTTTATCACAATAGGAAGTAAGCTAGCGATTTATTTCTTCATGTTTATAATCACGTCAGATTTGAGATTTCTACCCTGGCGATTCTTAAGACCGTTTGTTGGGTTATGAAGCCTTGTAGTCTGGGATGTTTACTTACGTCACTTGATGATGATGGGAAAAGGAGTTTCGACTGAATTCTACGTACATACCTACCAGACTACACGACGACACATGCTAGCAGTCATTTAACTTTCATTCATACTGCATGTAAATTCCAGTATATTAGGATATGGGTTTGAAAATAACTTACATTCCCCATAGCCTGCAGTGTCTGTTCCGGTAAACAGATTACTTATACACTTTCACGTTAGGGACAGCAGAGCCTTGTCGTATCGTAGCTGTTTATAGCATAGGCCGTGAATGGACGCCCACTCTAAATTCTCTGGATACTTCGTTTGTAGGCCTGATTGTTACAAGATAACCCAACAGTTATTGGGATGACAAAATTGTAAGTTCGTAGTATACAAAACGTGAAGTTAAATTGTCCCAATTCCACTCATTCTTAACCTCGGCAATAGAGAGAGGTGAATGGTCAAAGTCACGCCCCAGCAACCATGTGTCTCTGGAAGGGGCCCATGGTAACCCTTGAATAAGTGGCCGGGTGGGGCCAGAGCCTGTGTGGATTCTTTTGAGAGGATACAGATCTATTTCCCCTGCTTGGAATCGAACTAATATTCCTTGGCTGTAAAACGGCGATGTTTCACTTTTGTGTCGCTATGTACTACATTAGTTACAAATAATTCCATAATGTGGCAGCAATAAGTGGCACTGTGAGATATGCTTGAATTGTTGGCATCGAGAACAGATTATATTCTTTGTGTATCTGTAGTGCAAAGTGGTTGTGTATTTGGTATTAAAGTTTACTATAAACTCACTTATGGGGGGTCAAGCCTGTCCGATGTCTACTTATATCGACAATTGCTATTGTATTTGCACAGAAATTTTTTTCTTCATAGATTATGTACTTGAGAGCTTTCTGTTGAAAATTCAACTGGTCTTGTATTAATCGACATAATCATCGAAGAAAATAATACTTTAGTTATGCAGGAAATCACTCGCTTCATCAACACATTTAGACGCAGTGTGAAATGAGTGGACATTTGTGTTCATTCTACCACCTGAAACCACACCAAACTGATATCCCACCTGCAATAACATTTCCAAATTACACACTTTCTCACGATGTTAGTAAGGGTTGGGCAAGATAGCCAGAATAAACAGCCATTACATTCTTATAATACCATGTTTCACATTTGGTCTCTTTACTGGATATGGAGTTCTTTGTAAGGCAGCACAGTGGATTTGAACTGGCAAAAATCTGGTGTTACCAGTCACATCCAAAGAAACGTGTTTGAAACTCAACTAACAAACCTTATTTTTGAAGACACGCGTTCTTCTAAAATGTAAATTACATGAAGTTCAGTATCTACCTCACAGAGGACACAGCACATGTCCATTATAAAGACTAATCTGTTAATGATGTATAAGGAAATAATCGATATTTATTGTCAGGACTTGGTAGACACAACCCACAAATACGCTGTTGTGAAATGCAGCGATTTATAGCAGGTGCAGAAGGTGATTAAATTGGAAAGAATTTATAAGCAATATTGTATCAGCTATCATTCAATGACGCTTGCTCATATGTAATTATGTAATTGTTATTTTCTTAGGGCTAGACATCAAAATTCCTTTTCAAACAGCTGACTACATGATCAGAAATCCATTTGTGTACTCATCGCCTTAATTTTTCTTTATAAGAACGATAAAGTTAATCCTATTTTATTTATATAACAATGTGAATCTTAAGCTCTTGCTTTCGATCTATCTCAGTAATAGCTTGCCATGTCCAATAACATACAGGTAGCGGCGGCTGGTTGTTATGTCCTACTGACCTACTAGATCATTTGTGCCAATTGGTCAAGTGAACATGTCATTGTTTTAATGTCTATAGTGACTTGCAACCCGGAGTCAAGAGGACGCACATTTGACACCCCTCTTTTAGAGCATCAGTGTAAATGACGAATTGTTTGGGATCGGAAATGAACAGCTGTGATGTGTTGTAATGATTGGTGTTTATATAACGAACTACAGAACAACTAACTCAACAATGTTTTATTTGGCTACATGGGCCAGAATCGAAACCGAGGTCTTTTGAATGCGAAGATGGAATGCTTACCACTAGGCTTTGTCGTTCGTGGAAGTAGAATTGGCAGAAGTGCAGAAAGGGTTCTGCTCTATTTCACGGTAGTCACAAGGCATTTGCATATAGATAGTATGTGCGAGAGAGACAGGCGGATAGACACTCGCCGAGAATCGAACTTAATGCAACTCTCATGGTGCTTGGTCTCGTAAGGAGCCAGAGTGAAGAACTCTTCGCGCGAAATAATAATGAAAATCCGTGGCACCTGCAATGAATGTTTGGACTAACTTTATCTTCTCTTACCCTTAAGCTATCTTCAGTTTAATGAATTGTCCACGAGGGCCAACGGGATAGTTCCAAACTGAAAGCAGTCCGTCTGGACTAGCTCTTACATGTCCAGAATCTAGAGCCTTGTATTCAACTTATTGAGAGAAATAGTTCCTGAGGGATATTCATTGAATCCTCCATCTCCAGCCTTACAGCAGTGTGGGTGTGTTCCGTCGCTGCGGAGAAGGCCAGTAATTGCATTTCGTGCTTCGATGTTCGAAGTTTCTTTCAGAAAATGCGAATTTATTTTGCAGCATCGTACTTCATGTGATACTCTCAATGTTGACCTGAACTCCACCAGCTCTTTACAAAACTTTTGTCCTCAATTAATATTTTAGAATTTAGAAACACAAAAACGACATGTCTGTAGGGCTGCGACACTGCAGATTACAAATATTCTAGATATAAATAGTTTGACCCTCTCGGTTGGACAACAGTGTGTCTTAATGATATGAATGTGAGGATACTACTCTTGAAAACACATCGTTACTCTCCTTCAGTGTAGGGAAATATTTACCATTTGTGACGCACAGTGGGCGAAGAATGCTTGGGCTTTGTGAGGATAAAACTGTGTTCAATATACATAAAAATAGTCTGCGATACTGAAAAAGTTAAATTAAAACTAGTATTTCAGAAAGTGACATGGATTCATCTGGCTCATGTAGAGTCTGTTGTCGAGTTCTTGTGAATACGAAACTGAAAAGTCATATTTCATAAAAGACGGGAAATATTTTGACTAATTAAACGACTATTGAATTTTTTTAAAAAAAGACGCTTGGGGGTAAAAATTAAGTTTTCGTAGGCATTTCACATATTTACTTTACGTGTAATGTTCCGATTAACAAAAGTCTTTTTCTGAATGAAGGTGCTTCAGCAATCAAAACAAGATAATTTAAGGACTCAAATATACCGTGGAAAAATAGTATTATAATATACACTTTGTTAGTGCCGACATCATGTTTATAAATTAGATATACAATATATCAGAAGTAATGTTATTGACATTAGCCTGCACTGACAGGGGTAACACTATTTCAGGACCAAGTTTACTTAAATATTATTATGTATTATTCTATAGTAATTTCAGTAAATATGTTCTGTAACATGTAGTGTGGGATGAGATTCTTTTATTCATTTCTTAATTCCAGCTTGTCAATTTCAGGTCCTATACAGTCCTACTGGTTAGGAAAGACATGAGACATGAATTTTTGCAACTTGGTAACCCTCAAAGGTAAAGGAAGAAGTAAGTACTGCGATTGGGATCTAACAGCGTCCCTAAAATGAAATCAATCAATTTGTAATGATAGCTAGAGGGAAGCAAAATATTTTTTGACAGGAACCTGTATTTTAAGTGGTGTCTCGCAAGCAAAAGAAAGTTATTTTTAAAATAAATTCTGATATTAGCATGTACGTTTTCAGAAAGTAATCAGGGGTCTTTTATAGCAAATTTATTTTGAAATCGTTGACATATATATATAACTACTGCGAAATTTTTCATTCTACACATTACTGCGGCAACAAAGTAGTCGTGGGTTCGTGTACATCTAAGGGCTATTTTAATTACTTGACACTACGTAAAACCGACAGAAGATTTCCTGCTGCGCCCTGCGTAGTAGTCACAAAATTCGTCAGTCTTTCTTCCGGCTACTGACAGTGAAAAACGAGTATTTCTCTTCACTCTTCGATATTACGTTAATTATTCTTATATTAGATCACAAAAGATACCAAAATGATGCCCTCTCTTTACAGACAATTTTGCCATCTAATCAACACACTTCGAAATGCCCGATGAAGCACTTGCCTAGTTTAATGCAGTCGTGCTTCGTCACTATAAAGTAACACCACTGGGTTAACAAATTCACCACGCACGGATCTCAACAGCCAGTTACGTGAACGTCTCTTAGCGGTTCAATCACAATTAGTGAACCTCTGACCAACCGTTAGCTCTTATGGTAGCAAATTCAGAAGTGCTGTTGTTGTGCGAACGAATTCCAGTGACATGTTAAAATGTACAGCTATAGGTGACGAATACTTCCTTGGACTTCTTTCTAAGAAACCCTCAGTTAATTCTAGTCTTCATTCTGTCAGTGCAGTCTGTATTTTGCTCTAATTTATATCCTGCACTGATCCCATTTCCGTTTCTTGATCTGTCATCGAGTTTCCAGATAAAGTGAAAGGTCACCACATGTCATGCCTATGTAAGCACCAAGGGATGAGGGTATATTTTCAATCCATTGGAAACCTTGGCAATAGAAGAGGATGAGTGGTTAGCGCCACGCCCCGCTCCCTTTAACCCCAAGCAAGACCGGGTGCCGATTCTAAAGGAAACTGGTTGTCCTCGGGGCCGGCCTGGATGGGCAATTTTCTCTGCACTGGGTTTCGATCCCCGGACCGTTGAGCCCTTATCAAGTCGCTATAACGCCGACGCTATCCTGACCGCCGGGTTTGTAGGTAGGACCTACATAACCTCAGGAAATATTTGGTGTAATTTAGACGGCATTTTCTGTAGGACGAATTTTTAGTGCATGATTTGTTCAAGAGCACACATTACTCAGTACAACATAGTCTAAAACTGGGTTCACTATGAGAGAAACACTGTGATATTTTGTGAATCGGAACAGAGCATAACGTGCAGAGTGTGCTGAACTTTGGCCGGCCCTCTTTTACAAAAATATTCGCTGCATCATAATTTGAACATCGGTGTTCTTGTGCCGCCTGCAGCCTCACAGCAGCTGATGAAGTTCCCGCCATGTGGAGGAAGTGTCTCCAATTGTGAATTTCACGTTACATACATCCCGGTAATGTCGAGTCGCCGTTGCTAGTGACTCACTAATTGGGAAATATTTTCCCAACCAAATTTCCTCTTTCAAAATTCGAAAGATAATCTTTTTTAAAAGAAAATTTAATGCACCCAGTATAATATTAATCCTGTCCATTGTGGGCCTATGGGTTAAAAATAAACATCTTGCTTCCCTGCGAGATATTCGTACAACTTTCTGTTTGGTATGTGGAATTCATATTTCGGAGCATCCTAAGGCTACGTCTTGCTATTCATGAATGTGTTTACATTTCTTTAACTTCCTATAGAAGACAAACTTTTTGTAAATTTTACTTCTCGTACTTTTCGTACTTTACCACTTTTCTCTGCGTGTATAATTTGGATAATGCGACATGTAATCCGGCGTCCAGGAAATTCTCGCAAGATTTTAATCTAGGTCTTTTTCCGGAATTTATTTTTCAATGTTTTGATAATTACAATTTACTTTGTACTCAGTTTCACTTGTGAATCTGAACTGCAACTACCTTAGAGAATTCTTTCCGGCAGAAACAGAATAAAATATTAATTTCATTTACCCCCTTCTCTTATGTTATTTTATAAAATTTATTTTAGCAGAACTTTTATCTTCTTCGCAAATCTCTTAAGGCCCACGAATGTCAGAATACAACATAAATTGGCAGCAAATAAACATCTGTGCGGCCCCGCTGTTAATACAGATGTGCGCCTCATAACGACGTTTCGGTCGCATATAAGACGGTGGTCCCATAAAATTATAATCTTATAATATTTTATTATACTTAAAATTTTGTTACAATTGCCTACAGTATTCAGTACAGCAAGATACTGTACAGGTTTGTAGCCTAGGAGCAATAGGCTATACCATATAGCCTAGGTGTGAAGTAGTCTATACTGTATTATCTAGGTTTGTGTAAGTACACGTTCGCACAACGACGAAATCGCCTAACGACGCAATTCTCAGAACGTATCCCCGTCGTTAAGCGACGCATATCTGTATACGTGAGACAAGTAAATTAGTTGCGCTAACGTGAACAATCCCAATGCATGTTGCTCTGAGTAATCAGTGAATTGGTTTTCTAAATTTATAAGAAAGAGAAGGCATATAGACATTTCCACAGGTCATTTCACTGTGTTTTTGACATACTAAATTTATGACATCTTTTGAATTTTTTGTCGACTGTTATTTTATTTTTTTCAATTATGCTAATTATTTCAGTTTCGTGTTTACTTCCTTTTGTTATAATTCTAAGCAACAAAATACCGATGTCATCATAAACACACATGATAGAAGTCATTAAGAAGGAACAGGCCCGTTATATTTATCGAACAGCATCTGTTTTCTCGTTAGGTATCTGATTTTAACACTTGTATATTGACCTATGAATAGTATGGAAGTAAGTCTACATCATAATTATCATCATCATCATCATCATCACCACCACCACCACCACCACCACATAGGCCGTAATACGGCAGGTCCACAGTCTCTCCCAAAGAGAGAGCTGTAGGCGATACGATCTAGTGTTTGTTCTTTCTGTAGCATCTCGTTCATCCAGTATCTGCTTACATCTTATTCCTTGTCTCGGCGTCCCTCTATCTTTCCTTCAATAAACTGTTTTAGAAGGCAGTTTTTATGCAGGATGTGATCAATCCGGTTAGCCTTGCATCGTTTTATTTTACTCAGGAGGTTCCTTTCCCCCTCGAATACTTCTAATTCTTCATAGTTCACACGATCGGTCCAACTCGCCTTTTCCGTCCTTCTTCAGCACCACATTTCAAAACTTTGAAGATATTTCTGATGTTCTTTTCGAAGTCTCGAGTAGGGAAAAGAAACACATGCACAGACTTTTAACACTCGCTGCAGTAATGTGGCAAGAACTTTTGGGGAGACTAATAACATCTACTTTTATATAATTATTAATTTTTGACATACATGTTATTAGATGTGTAAAATAAATTAATTCTTAAATAGGCAAATATTTCACTTGTGTTTTGCAGGTGTAGAAGCAACATTAATTAATTGAGATTAGGTTTATAACTTAGTGACATTGTAACTGAAATATTACTGTTTGCATATCTGATTTCTGATAGTTCCAAGCGCAAGCTCGATCCGCAGTTCAACAGATCCCCTCTAATCCTACATATATGCATATTAGGCACTAGGATTAGCGGACTGTGGCTTGTATACTGCAGGTACTCTGGATTAGTTCCATACCATTATGTGCATTTGTTACAGCCGTCATCCTGACATAGGGTTCAACGCTCACATATCCTGTCTCACTTCAAACTACCTCTCAAATGTGCATCAAGAATGCACTATGGTTGCAGGTATAGTTTTATGGAACAAATGTTTCTTAAAGATCAGGCTTTCGAATATCGTAAAATACTCTGTATCTGAAACTGTGTATCAAATGTGGAATACTTTGCACTTTGGACTACTTTCATCGACCTATGATTAAAATAAAATTTAAAATGCGTATTTATATGAATGAATTGGTACAGTACTAAAGGAAATGTAGAGGAAAGAACGTGGTTGCGATCAGATTTTTGGAATACATTTGCTTTTCGGGCCAAACTCAGTAGGACTTTCACTCGCCCTTTTGTATAAGGATGGGGACAGATCCCAATAATAAGATATTATGTTTTAATTTTTATTTTAAAGAAGGAAAGATAGGAAAAGCCCGTAGAGTAAATGACTACTGATACAAATATCGTGTTTTCCACTCTGAACCTACTTGGTTTCCAAATTCTATTAACAACTGATATCACCCCTCCCCCCCTTTTTTTCTTCGTCTATGTCAGATTTAAAAAGTTTCGAATACATCTTACTGAACATTCCGGTCTATATTTACATTTCCGGTATGCGACATCATCACGTAGATTATACGTGATATTTTACGAATGTTGGCATGTGTATAATGTATACATTTTCATGGCCCCGACTTAACGCAGTCCATAAGGAAAAATGAAAGAATAATGTAGCGCCCTTGTCTTTTACTTGAAATTGTTTGCTTCTTAATTCCTTGACGCGCATCACTTGTGATGAGTCCTATTAGCAACGATGTTCAATTTTGAGGTCATCTAAACTTAGTGAATACATTTACCTACTGACTGGCAAATCCTTTCTTACGGAGTACTCCGGTATGGACGCGGTTACAAGTGCAGTAGACCGAAGACGGCTTTTAAATATCGCTAAAAAGACGATATGCCGATCCCGGTGGTCTAAGGCGTGGGTCTGCGGCCGCATGCTTGTTAGGATTACGTGTTCGAATCCCGCCGAGGACATGGATGTCTGTCTCAATTGGGTGTTGTACTTTGTCAAGTAGAGATTCTGTGACGGGCCTATCATTTGTCCAGAGGAGTCATACCATATGCGGTGTGTCTGACTGTGATTTCGAAAACTCAACAGTGAGGAGGCCATGGCCCACTAGGGACGTCTAACCATAAAAAAGAGAAGGGCATATGGCCTTGGCCAGAACTACATTAGTGTCATGTGTAAGTGTATCAATATTGGACTAATATTCTCAAAACGTAATGTATAAAGCTGAAAATTGTACTTTCATTCGTGAAATTATTTTAAGCGCCGTAAGTATGATGTAGTATACACACAGCTTAAGTACGACATAGTATGAACAAAAATTAGGTATTAAGTAGTATGCACCAAACTTAGGTATGATGTAGTATGAACATAACTTAGGTATGATGTAGTATGAACATAACTTATGTATGATGTAGTATGAGCACAACTTAGGTATGATGTAGTATGCACATAACTTAGGTATGATGTAGTATGAACACAACTTAGGTACGATGTAGTATGCACATAACTTAGGTATGATTTAGTATGCACATAACTTAAGTACGAAGGAGCATGCATACATCTTCGGCCTTGTGTAAAATAGGACACAGATTTTACTGCAGAATTTGTTTAAATTTTTTTACATGAAAATGTGACTAAAATTTGTTACAAAAACAAAATATTTAAATATTTTTTATATACTTCCTAAACTTTTACTCTCATACTGTAAGCAAATATCATAGGTTTCAAAAAATCATGCAATATTATTTAGATGTGTCTCTTGGCGTGAATTGTCTCGAATGTTTGTCATACAAAACGCAGTGGTTTGTTTGGAATATATATTGTTTTCGCCCAATGTTACATGTGTTTGAATTGTTCTGAGTGCCGTTTATTTCAAGAGGGTAGCTCACTTCCGACTAAATGCTTGCTAGCTTGCATTGTGAAGTCAGCGAAAACAGTTCTGGAACGCCGCCAGTGAGCCATCAATCTATGTCCGAAGAACATAGACACTGGCCACGCTGACCAGAAGTCTCTTGCTCTCTTGCTCTCTTGCTCCGCGTTTCGTTACAGTTCCTGTCTTAAAATCTTACTTTCTTGGCTCGTTATTTATCTTCTTACGCTTTTTCTTATTCCTTTAATTGATTACTCTGTTGTTACATCGGCATCAGTCTCCATTTTGATATTAATTTACTTTATCTGAAAGACTGCCTGTCTTTTATTCCAAGTTAAATATTATCCTACTGTTAGGTTTATTTTGTACGGTTATTGATTAATGCGAATGAAATGCTAATAACACCACGAAGAGAAAACTTTGAATATTAAAAACTGTTAAATAGTGGCAACAGATTTTTTAAATTCTGACTGCCTTAATCTCCCTTATCTTAACAAAATGAATGATTTAGAGGCTCAATTTCAAACCCAGCTCACACTAAACTAACTGTGAGTCAGTCTGTCCGTTTTAGCGACAAGCACCCTCCCCCCGAATAATCATAACCAGATCTTTTTTGTATAGTGAGTTTGCATGCAAATGCGTCGTAGCCTTGGGAGGTTCCTCTGTCAGTAGGAACGGACTTCGTTAAACTCAGTGTCTTGGTCTGTGCCACAGAGAATTAAATTGAATTATACTCAAGCATTATAGTCTTACCGTTCAATGGCGATATTACGTGACCTTAAACATACACCTGTCAATTCTACTGGTAATTAATCTGTGCTTTGCAATTATACGAAACCCAGATAGATCCTGTGATTAGATGGTTTTGTGTTTTTCTGTGTTAAACCTGGTGGTGCACAGATTACCAATGGCTTCTGAAGAGTTAACAATTGCATCCCTCTATGTTATCTACCAAGTGGTGCGCATAATACAGGGTTTATTACCTGACATAGATTCAGCCCATATTATCTACCTCAACGTTCTGTGTTGTGCATATAATGTGACGTATCGCATATTAAATTGGGTGTTAAAATGATCTCCTTCAATTTTCAGACTTGTTGAATATCTGGTGAACAGATTGTTAAAAAATATTTGAATTTCTTGTCTGAAATTTATCGATACTCAGCATTTGATGATTTCCATAAAGCCGATCTCTTTGTGTATAATTTGTATAAACATAATCTGTTTCCTCTAAAGAACATATTCTGTGCGCCTTTAATTCTTCTGTAACAAAAACCTGTTTGAAACTCGTTCATATATTGAAGTATTTATGACTTCAATAAAAATGTGAAACACCGGGAAACCCACTTCAAAATTGCGACTTCTTATGTATATTTCGACACTGAACACTATCTGTGTTTCACTGTATGCAAACAACAAAACATGGCTCTTGCGCGCAGCTTTTGAAACTGGACTGTTCAGAAGTCTTGTCTATTTGTGCGAATAGGCCTTTATTTTCTGCAACGTAACGGAACACGCGATGACTAAACTGCCGGAAATGTGTCATATACAGCTGACAAGATAGCATCTGCCTAGGATCAACATTAGAAATATTTCATGTTTAAAAATTACGCACCGTGATCATTTCACAGCAGTGGGTTTGCGGGTTATGGTCTGGCTGTATTGCAACAACGTTTATTTATTGTTGGTTACCAACTGGTTGGGAGATATGCCACCATCTTGAAAGTTTGAAATGGTTTGTAGTTTAACTTAATCTGGCAAATATAATGGCATTACGAGTTTTTACAAAGGTACCAATATTTCGAATTTAACTTCTAATTTCTTTGAACCAGACGGGTCAGTCATCTGGAACATAAGATGGTGCAACTGTTCCCAATTTTCATATTCGCAATTTAGGTTTTAGGTGCGTGACTTAGAATTTAAACCGGAACGTTATACGTGTTTGAAATCTATACGCAATACGGACAGAAGGATGTCTCCCTTGCTACGAGGAAAAAGGTATTAATAGTGAACTATCAAAAGAACATATGAACGCCTTCTTCGTGTGGCAGATGGCTCACTAGCAATTTTCACTCTCATTCAACTGGTCACCCAATTGCATTAGCCACTCCGCTTCCTCTCGATGCTTCGCCCGAGGCTCTAATTTTAAAATCTCGGGCGCCAGGTGAGGTTTTACACAAAATTCACTGAAGCGGTTAACGTTTCTATTCCCTCCATCCAAAAAGGAATAGCAGAAAGTTTGAAATCAGTGCTGGTACAATGTGCATTACATAAGTGAACTCTATTATAACGTAATAATTTTATAAATTAGGTAATCTTGAATATCTACTTTATATTCTCCAGTACTTTCCAGTTACAATAGTAATTTATATCTAACATTCAAGAAAAATGTAGTGAATCATATTTTGAAATTGCGACTAAAGAAACTCACAAGAGTGAGGGAAAGGTATTTAATACAGAAATGTCTTCTGAACTGGTTGGAAGTGTTGCAAAGAGCATGTCTTGGTATAATAGTGACAGTTCAAAATTATAATCACGCAGAAGCTAAAGCTATTGCGAAATCGCAAAATGCTTTGTGTCATTCATTTTCTCTTCTACCTGAAACATAGTTATTAAACTGATCTCTCATTTAGCACAGTTATAAAACTTAATCTCTAAACCCACAGAAAGAACATGAATTAAGGATAATTAAGGATAATTTTGTGTGTGTGTGTGAGAGAGAGAGAGGGAATGAAGACAAGGATGAAGAAAATTCTAGATAATTAGGACGTACAAAATTTGTGCTGGCTAAACGATGAATAGTATCATTCCTAACAATCCAGTGTTGATGGTCTGAGTGGAATGTGTAGTAATCGTGAGAGATGAGAAATCCATGCGGCACTCCTGTCGGTCTGCATTTCACAGATCGACTGAAAGTCCTACGTTTAGATGGATAATTGCAAAATACATGGGTCATTTCAAAAGTTCTGCACACTGTACGTTTTCTCTTTAAAAATGAATTTATTTTACAAAATACATTTATAGACTTTCCATGTAATCTCCATTATGCTTTATCACAGCGGACCAACGTTTGGGCAAGTCTTGTATTCCTGTCAGGATGCCTTCGTTGTTGATGCGTCAGATTACTCGGGTCACCTCATTAGACACCTCCTCAATACTTCTGAAGCGTTTCCCACGGAGTGGTTTCTTCAATGCTGGGAACAAGTCAAAGGCTGATGGGTTCATGTCAGGACTGTACAGCGGGTGGGGAAGCACTTGCCATCCATACTTTTCCAAAATTTCCGATACTGCACCTGAGGCATGAGGTCGCGCATTAAAGTATGGTCGGTGGACACTGCGCGAGATCTGACTCCAGTCAGTTTCTTCTTCCATTTCAAGGCTCCGTTTTGCAGAACAGGGACCACGTAGCCTGCCAATACGCACACATTGCTCTTTACTGAAGTGTGGCTCACAACTGTCGCCAAAATCAGAAGGATTGCATCATCCTACTGGCCGCGCAAGCACAGCGTGCAGAACTTTTGAAATGACCGATGTAAATCTTAAAAAAGTGGCGTGTGACATTCTGGAATAGATTGATCTGACTCAGGATACATTTCCCGTCGCGAGCTCTGAAGGTGGAGGCAGAAAGTTCCTTCTGAATATCATTAAAGTGCGTCACATTACGGCACACAGTGTTCACAATAGTTAACGTTTGGTTACAATGCAAATAGAGGAATTTTTTAAATTACTGAAAAACTATAAGTTTTGCAATTAAGAAAACTCAATTGAAGTACTTAAGGCAGACGATTCATACTGGCCTACATCCTAAACCATTCATTTAAAGGACTGAATATTCAGTACGAACAAGCCAGGTTATTCATTTTTATGTGGACATAAAAATAGGGTTAGGACTGATTAAATGTTATGTTTATTTAATTACTGATGTAGCATGCAACACAACCAAACTTCGTTAAGATGAAACAAATGTAATATTTTTTGTAAGCTTTGATAATGTTTTGGATATTGTCCATATTTTTCGGTTCATTATACCATGATATTTCGAAAACTGTTTGTGTCTTCATCTACATATGGATAATGGAGATAATAGGGCCTTAGTTTTTTGGGTTTTAAAAAGAGCATTTTGTATTTTAGGATCAAAGATTAAACAAGTTTATCACGATGTACAGGGTTCTTTATATTAAACGCTCTACTGGAATATATCAGCAGCCTTCACAGCTGCCTAATACCTGTGGAAACACCCTGCACTGGCTTCGAATCCTTTAAATTTAACCTAACATTTCGTTAGGTATTTTTTGACCAGAGATTTAGTTAGTATTATTTCTTACTGTTCAGATTTATCGAAAATCATCAACGTAAGTAATGGTCGTAGAAGGACGGGCTAGAGAGCCATAGGGGCATGTTATCGACAGGTTGAAACCAACAGACTGGTCTAACTACACACAGTAATTTTTTTTTACCATGGCGCAACAGCCCCACCGGGCCAAGACCTCCTCATTATCAAAGATCAGCGAACACACTCAGACACAACACACTCTGTAGGACTCCACTGTACGAGTGATCAGCCCGTCACAGAGACCTCTACCTGACAACATACAATAATCACAAGAGACAAACGTCTATGCCCCCAGAGGGATTCGAACCCACAGTCCCAACAAGCGATGGACTGCAGACCCACGCCTTAGACAGCGCGGCCACCGGGATCGGCACGCAAAATAATACTGGTGTTATTTTATTGTGACGAATCGGGAACTGGGCAATATGAATTAATTTTATATGGATTGACATGAAAAATAGTGACCGGATGATGAAGATGAAGATGTTTCTTTATTAAAGTGTCTTTTGTGATGTGGCACACAACAGATAAAAAGCGTGAGCCAGATATTTGCTCTAGTCGTATTCACACGTCAAGTGCACTGAAGAGTGGATTGTATTCCGATCTAAAACCAGTCGAGTTTTAAACATTTTCATCAATCATATTGTAGGTTAAACTCAGAGGGAACTCGTAGCGAGCTTCATCCATACTGACCCTTCCACATTCTAAGTCTGCCAGCTGTCCGCTTTCTCTAATACCTTCCTGTTCGCACATTCTCTCACTTTGTCTAACTCGATTTCTTGTACAGTTTTCTTTCCTCTCTGACACTTCGTTAAATTGTTTGATCGATTATGTTTTGTAGTGGGTATTTCGGGATCATCTTCCTGGCACCAAGAGGCACAGATTGACCTGAGGCACAAGAACGGAATACCAATACATGACAGCTATACCACACTGCTCTATGTATCAGTTCTGTTCATATTACACTTTTTTCAAGAAGAAAGACGATTTCCAAACAGACCTATCACTTTCTTTTAATAAAACCACCTAGATGAACTAATTTCACAAATTTATTTTTGGAATAAAACTCTACATGTTTCGGACAGTTCCTCTGTACATCATCAGGAGCTGTTCACTGTACGCACAGCAAACCTGTATAACATATACCATTGCTGTGTGTACAGTGAAAAACTCCTGCTGATGGACAGAGGAACTGTCCGAAACATGTAGATTTTTATTCCAAAAATAAATTTCGAGAAATTAGTGAATCTAGTTGGTTTCATTACAAGAATTTTCACGATGCACGGTCACTTGAACGTCAAAAAAGATATATCATATCTCTGTAGCATTTTTTATCTTATGGGAAACGGTAATGCAGCCAGAAAAAGCACTTTAAATATAACACCAATAATTTTTCTTATGGTACGTAATGAAACAAATAGGACTTTGAGGAGGAGGAGGAGGAGGTGACTGCAGCTTTTGGGAGGATTAGTTACAGCTCCGTTAATATATGTACAGTTCTGCGGGTTTCATATCTGGGAAATCGCGGTTTCCTTCCTGACAAAGGCAGAAATTATTCTTTTTTTATCAGTCCCTTATCAAGTGATTATCTGGACTTTTACCCCCACTAGTAACGCCACCAGCGGGTGAAGATGGTCAATTACATCCATCTAGTGCCGAGATTAATATTCGTGAAGCGGTACCCTTTTATCCCAATAAAACTTCATATAATGGTGTTTAATTGAACACAAGCACCAGTTTACATTTATTATTACGATCACTAGCAGTTTATTTTGTATTCTTTGCAACTGTGTGTAATGCCTTTCGTCTTATTCCTGTGAACTTCAATTAAATTTGAATACAACAGTAGAGTTTAATTTAATTTTTTTTTAGGCCTTGACTTTGTGTGTTTGCTGCTTCTTTTTTACTTTCACTATCTTTGCACTCAACTGTTTTACTTTGTAGTCACTGCATAGATAAATAAATAATTGAAACTGAAATAAAATATAGGTTATCAATAGATTAAGTTGGCATAGACCGGTGAACGAGCAACAATTACGACTTTATTTATTTGAGAACACGCTACACCATATTCTTCTGTTATTTAAGGCTAGTTTTTCACTTCAACCAGAGTGACCATTCTTCAAAAGCTAAGAAATTCTTAGAGGGTTAAGGAATTCACCACGTTTTGTTGAACGTGACACGTCATTTACGTTGCTCGCAACATGCCTATCGCTCATTCCTGTCCTAATCTTGATTAATCCAATCCACACAGTCACTTTATTTCTATATCAATGTTAATTTATCGTGCCATTTATGTCTACGTCTCTCAAGTTTTCTTTTACCCCGAAAAAATATTTTTATACATTTTTTTCTCTACCAAGAGTGTTATATTCCAACTCAGTCTCCTTCTCCTTCACTGGATTATCTAGTCCCGTTTTAATCAAGTGCACAAATGGTTCAAATAACTCATTCCTTTCTGTCAGGCCCAAATATATTGTGCTCGTCACTCTGTTCTCAGACACCTCCAACCTACTTCCTGCGTTGCCAATCGTGTGACTTGGATCAAGTATTTTATGGAACACTCAACAGTCATGATACCCCTTACGTCACTCACTGACGGACAAAGAGTTTGGACGTTTAATTTCTTATTATTGTCGGTGCATATTTGTGCTAAAATAACTAACATTCTAAAACATTAATTGGTATACGTCAAGCACAACTATTTTACAGTACACGAGGCTACTTGTTTCGACCCTTTAAACGGTCATCATCAGGCCTTCTAACAGATCGAGTCAACAGATGCTGTGTAAACTTTAGGATCCCAATGTGTTTACATTGATAACATAAAATCTAGCAAGTCAGTTATACAGGACGATTCTGTCGCTAGAGGCCCCAAACTATTTATAGACAATAGTTTGGGGCCTTTAGCGACAGAATCACCCTGTATAAGAAGGAGTGATGTGTGTATTGCATGACTATAGTAGTTAAAATATTTAAAACAGTAATTGGGTGTTAGAACTATACTATCAGGTTCCGTGAATAGCTAAGTACTCTTTGGAAGTTGTGAGGTTTTTGGCGACGTCGAAGTGTGTCCTTATGGCCTAGGTCGTATTTTAGACAAACGTTCGAAACATGTAGCCTCGTACACAACAAAATAGTTGTGCTTGACATATATCAATTAATGTTTTGTTATATTCCTAGCACATCGTGATGTCTTCCGTCGAACTAACGTTCTACAAAACAGCATTGATTTTGTCTTCTTCCAAAATTTTTCTTGTTTGTCATTCTCAGTAGGATATTATTAAAGAAATCGACGTTGAGCATTTTGTTAGATTGAAATTGGTCCTTTGCTTTTAACCAAAGCTGTTGTTTTATAGTTCAACAGAGCATACTGTAAATATTTAAAACATAGTTTAATTTATTTTCCATTTACGACATTCGTTAATTTCTACAATAAATATTCAAAACCTGCATCTATGTTCACTCCATTCCTACCCTTGTTATTGTCCACCAATCGAGAATCATTTTTCCTTAATCACCGTTGCGTTGATTTTGTTTATTCTGCTGTCTACAAGCAGTTTTAGATCTTTCTAATAAAGACAAAAAAGATCAGTTTCACGAGAAGGGCCAGATAGTAATTTTAGTATTTTTCTACAAAAATATAAGTTGCTTTGGCCTACATAAGAACGAAAGATGACGCAAATTCAAGTTCCGAAACGCACGTGTACAAACTCTGTGTGTCATCCCACCAGTTTTCTGACACCTCGTCTAATTTAGATATGGAACCGTTCTTCTGGGTTATTACAGTCTAGCGTTTCAGATAATCACAAAATTCCGGAGTCAGTGGCTGTTTCTGTTTACAGGATAGAAGTCACTTACGGGCACAACAATAATATTTTCCACCCTGTAGTTCAAAAGTATAAATTTGGATTTCTGGAGTCTGCTTTACGATAAAATGTGAAAAATAATCATGTCCAGTGAAGTGCCATGATGGATTTGGTGGCAGCAAATATATTTCAACGTGCAAGTAATTAACAACCGTTCCGACTTTGCACTTCGAAGTACGTACGAAGTTGTGCAATTATGACAATACCATTTCCACATATTGTGTTTCGTCTACGAAATATTTAATAGTATTTTAATTGCAACAATCTCTTTGCTGAAGATCACATGTATTCAATTGTTTCAATAGTAAAACCAACAAGATGCACCAATGTATGAAATTTATTTTATTTTGGAATAACACTCTACATGTTTCTGACGGTCTTTCCGTCCATCATCAGGAGTTCAAGACTGTACACAGAGCAACATGTGTATGTACAGTCTTGAACTCCTGATGATGGACAGGAAGATCTTCCGAAACATGTAGTGTAATTCCAAAATAAAATAAATTTGATACAGTGGTGCATCTAGTTGGTTTTAATATAGAAACAGTATTACGATACACGGCCCTGTGAACGTCAAAAGTATTCAGTTGTGTTATTCTTCCATGAACGTAAACCTAAATATCCACTAATGCATATCTCAAGCCATACCGAACATTTTCTTTAAACCTTTCCCACCAAAAGATATTTCATTCCCCACTTCATAAACCTGATAATAATTTGCATACTTTAAGCTCGTCTTTCATAACAGTACATAGACAACTTTTCTATCACAGCGTAAACATTGTTACTTTGAGACAAAGGATGTTGTGTTTTGGTTTTAAGACATCAGATGCAAGTAGCTGAGAAGGTATCTTAACTTTGTTAAAGTAAACTTTTGTCACGTGTGTTGTGTGACTATAATATAAAGTGTAACCTCTTCATAAGAATGCTCTGAGAAAGTGTGTACAAACACGCACAGACTAAACTCACAGGAATTTTAGGTGAACAGTATATGGAAGAAAGAGTTCGAAAATAGAGCGGGAAAAAAGGAAGTAAAGAGAAAGAGAGGGAGAAGAAGAGAATAAGACAGATGAACAAAGAATAACGAATTAATGTATCTGTACACATTCAGAAACCTTTCCTAGAAGAAGAAGACAAAGTTAGCACTCTTTTTAGAATTACTCAATTATTATACCAACCACTGCACATATATAAAACTTATAAAATTTTACACATTAAAACGCTCCGACATGTTTTGGTCCTAGGACCATCAGCAGGGAGCTATATCGTCCTTGTTAAAGTCACACCATAAAAAGTCACATTAATTTCGCTGTACCAGTTGGGTATTGTGGCAGCATGCCGTGTTGTGTAATGTTATGTTGCGAAGAGTGCCCTGCTACGGATGTGCATTCTGTGCTTCGTTGCGTGATA
>Ga0123352_10003307_pt1 | contig 23203 bp, 17 predicted proteins | sample TergutLab28metaG_FD_89700 | JGI IMG/M metagenome (GOLD analysis project Ga0123352, IMG submission 89700) | Labiotermes labralis P1 segment gut microbial communities from Petit-Saut dam, French Guiana - Lab288 P1 | ecosystem: Host-associated > Arthropoda: Insects > Digestive system > Gut ...
AAACTAATGAATATAACACAATTGTGGTTTACGAATTAGAATAAAACTAATGAATATAACACAATTGTGGTTTACGAATTAGAATAAAACTAATGAATATAACACAATTGTGGTTTACGAATTCAACCACACAGACTGCGGAGCGAGGACGAAATTAGTGTAGTGGCACTTTGCAGCGGTGCGTGGTGGAGGGATGCATCCCGCACCCTTTCTCTTCAGCGACGAAACTTGATTTAAACACTTCGAACTCGCAGAATAACAGAAACTGGTCGGCGGAATACTCCATATTAGTCCACAAAGTGCCGTTACATGATGTCAAGGTTGGTGTGTGGTGTGCTGTGAATGCAATTAGAATTACTGCAACAAAATTGTTTCTCTATTTGACGTTACGCACATTTTGACACCATCTCCCATCACCTGTCCAAGTACGACAGAATGATAATGTACCGGAACACACACAGGAAACATGTCTATGTTGTTATTTGAGAGAATGTTTGTCGTAGTAGAATGATAGATAAATGATGGCGACCTCGTCGTTCGCCGGATCTGAAACTGCTCGATCGATATTTCGGTTGTGTGGAATTTTACGACATAAAGGTACAGTAACAATACTCGCACGGTGATAGAAAGCACTCGGAATATTGAGTTTTAAAATTAACCTCCCCAATTTGGACAGGCAGTAGACAGGGCGGTTTTGTGTGACGCATGTCTGTGAAATGAAGGAAAATATTTCTAGAGATTTCTTTAAACATGCTTAGCAAATAAAAGCAAAAAAGACAAACCACTCGTTGTCCACGATATGAAGGCATCTATAGGAAGTACACATGTACGTATGTAGATACACTTACTCTTTATCTAGGTAGTAGAAGGCAGTGTGGAGGCAACTTCAACACCTGGCCGCTTTACCCCCGGGAAAGAACCCCGTTGCCCAATGAATGAGAGGCTGATTGGGCCCCAGAGCAAACCTACACGATTTGGAGAAATAAAAATCTTGCCTACTGCAAGAATTCGAATCCCGAATCGTCCAGACCTTAAATAATCACTGTAACGAATACGCGATCCCGGCTACCACGGAAAATAATAACGTAATATTTACTTCAGTAAATTTAACTAAATCGTTCTGCACATTATATAAATACTGGGAACAAAATATATTTATAACTTTAATACGCTGAAATAAACTGCGCTCAGACTCCCACTTAAGGCAAGCTGGAAATTCGGTGAGCGTTGTGCAGACTGCCGTAATGCAGAACGATTTACGAAATGACGAACGTTATGAGACAGATAAAATAACGAACCCAGTTAGGCCTAAAAAAATGTGTAATAATTATTTGGGTGCGGCGGGCGCCTCGTTGGAGACGGCAGGCGTGGCATGGCAACAAAACAAGGGAGAATGTATTTTCATTTTTCAGTGAATTAATGGTATTGTTCAGGTGTTGACATTCCGTCTAAGACTCGCGTCACATGATATTTATGAATATCGATTACGATGATTCTCCTCCCTCGCGCGAATTTGGAGTTCTCCAATTGGAGGTCGATTAACCAAACTCACCAAAGCTGAGAGCCATGTCTCAGGGCGTCATATTCGCATGACTGAAGTCTTCCCCAGCTGGCCTCCATAGAAATACATAATGTCTTTATCTGACATTCGAGGAGTCGTAAGCTGTTCAGAGTTTTGACTGGTTTAACTTCAACGATACAAAAATTTTTAATTCAATCCAGTTTTAGAATCAAGAAATGCAGTCAATTATGACCGCAAAACTAAAGAACTTGGAGAGAACTGAACTACTCAAAGTGTAAGGTTAGCCTGTAATTGGAAAAGTGTTATAAATTATCTTTGTTCTAATTACGGATGCGCGATGCGACATGACAGCGTGAACAAAATTGCAGCGACTGTAAATAAATCAATTTCTTGTAGAGTTACGTTTGGCTGCATCATGGCGTAGTCTCAATACATCCAGCGGCCAAGGGTCTTAACTTTTGGTATCGATTTTGCCACGAAGAATACCTAAGAAAAGTCTCATATCCTTGCCTGGACACGGAATGTGTCATATCTAGCTACTCGAGGACGAAAGCAGTAACAGCAACACCGACCCGGATACCGACGACATACAGACGTTGAACCTTACTGACTTGTGCTACCGTCCTTTTCTCGTATGGGCTTGGGCGTGTAGTTTTCCGTTTCTTCTCAGTGAACTGGAAGGTCTTACCTCAGGGTAATCTACGTGGAAGGTCCCTGCAAGGCCCGCGATTGGCGGCTACTGCTGACTTACGAAAACAATACTTAATTCTGGGTTTTTGTTTATTTATTGGTGGCAGTTCACTTTTTTATTACAGCAGTTAGAATATTACGTCACATTATCGAGTGTATCCACGGCACTTTTTACTCACTATTAATTTTTACTTCTCTCTTTTTTAACCAAATATTCATCTAAAATAGTCCTGAAATGACGGAGCGCCCACTCTGCGTACGTGCAACACCATCGGTCCACAACGAAGCGTCTCCTGTGTTTTCTTCTCCTTCGTTCCAACGGAATACCCCTTTATGTACAAAGTGATTCCATTGGTCGCGATTAAAATAAAAATAACCATAGGCCGAATTAATTCCTTGGAAAACCAAATCTCGTTGGCTGCTCTAATTTTATCAGTAAATTCCAAACTAACGTTAAACGAACATTTAGGGGTGTTGCCACTTGAACTATCTACTAAATGACTCATGTTCTCAACAATGGCAAAGACTCGTGTTTCACACAAAAACACTCAGTTGCAAAACGTCTACCAACTAGACAGTTGATAGATGTTCTGCCCAGGCTCAAGTTTCTCAATGCCATAACGGCTTTCACACAATCTTACGGTTTTCCCTATTTAGATCATTTACAGCCAAAGGAAAGTATCTAGATGGAATCCGTTCAGGGTTTGAACCTGAATCGCCAGTCCACTGCAGGACTTGAAGCTGAAATGCCGGTAAGACTGTGAACACACCTTAGCGATGCAATGTCTGCATTCAACTGGGCACACGAAGAACAAGTTCGTAGACCTAAAAGACAAGTATAAGCGTGGACAAAGATTAACAGTTTCAAATTTCATTTAATGTTAATTGCAGGTTGTATTAGATTGACACAGACATGAATTGAATTCATCTGTCAAATTTTCTCCAGATACCCAAGTGCGAAATGAAAGACCCAAAAGTACCGGCAAAGTCTGCATTCTATGTACGTAGTTTGGGCAAAATAATGCAAGAGAATGAGTTATTTCTTCTCAGCCAATTTCATATCCTTGACCACAAGAACAAGTGTCAGTTCTTGACTTATAAAAATCAACATGACGCATTACAACGGCGACACGTTCAGTCACTGACCAATAATAAAAGACACAGTCAGTCACTTACCGCTAATAAAAGACACATTCAGTCACTGACCGCTAATAAAAGACACATTCAGTCACTGACCACTAATAAAAGACACATTCAGTCACTTACCGCTAATAAAAGACACATTCAGTCACTGACCACTAATAAAAGACATATTCAGTCACTTACCGCTAATAAAAGACACATTCAGTCACTGACCGCTAATAAAAGACACTTTCAATCACTGACCGCTAACACCGTAAATACAGGTTTTTATTATTATGAAGAAATAACTTTTCACATTCCTTCTGGCAACATATTTCGACTTCAGTCAGCTACAAGCTTATGTGCTAAGTACAAAAATGTAAAACTCTTTAAGACTGTGTAAGAACAAAATGTAAGTAGACTGCTAAAACCACTCTAAAGGCACGTTCTGTGTAAAACGGATTTAAGCACATTTGGATGTTAGGGGTAATGGCAATGCTAGCCGACGACATTATGGCCGCCACTCTGTTTTATGTTGCCCGCGGAGACATTTTAATTGAGAAAACTTCTTTTAAACTTTTCCCTGGCGAAGCCGAGGTAAAACGCTATAGAAAATTTTAAAAACTTATGAGCTCCTTACTTATAGAGACGAATGTTACATCACTACCTCATTTTGTAAAAATGTGCTAAGAAGGCGACACCCTAACCTAGTCTGTGAAATACATATTTTTATAAATTTTTCCTGATCTTATCAGTGTATTTTTATTGTACTTAAAGAACAGAAAAATGCACAGATAAAATTACACGTAACATTACACATATAAGCATTCCTTCTTAATCCTGTGCACTGAATTTCATATTGCCCGCATGCAGACTAAAGCATGAAGTAGCTTGTTCCACATAAAGTTTGAGCAGGCCTGGTGTAGTAAGTGCTTACAAACGGCCACTTACAGGTGTGATGATACCAGATGCTGTATAATACAATTTTGACCTCCTGATGATGAGCACATAGTGCTCGAAACATATGGAGGCATATAATAAATATTACTATAAAACAAGAATTTGTGCATTAAGTTGGTTAATTACCAAGATTATACTGAGATGCACGGTCAGCATAACATCAAAATTCAGTATAATGTTTATCAGTGGAATATCTGTGAGATCTGAAGGTGACTGTTATGTTGGAGGGGATGCAAGGAGGCTTGACGAAGTTCCACTGTTTCTCATGCCTTTGGGATAGTCACTCTACAGCCGAACATTACATCAAGTGTGACTGGGACCCAAGGAAGACTTATGAGCCGGAAAAACAACAGTGTCCAGCACATTCCTTTTGTTAATCCCATGAAGATATTCCTTCCTCCTCTATGCCTAAACCTCGGGTTGATTAAGCACTTAATGAAATCCATGGCCAACGCAATTCAAAACGATTCCGGTACCTGAGTAAAATATTTTCCAAAATTAGCACTGCAAAACTGAAAGAAGATGTCGTCGTGGGACCTCAATTCCGAGATATACTGGAAGATGAAGCCTTTTTAGGAAGTCTGACCGACATAGAAAGAACATATTGGGAAAACTTTAAGTGGGTCCGTGCAAACTTCTTATGTAGAAAGAAATCCCTGATTTCAGTGATGGTACCCGGAAACTTCTGAATGCGTATAAGGAAATGGGATGTCGCATGTAACTCAAAGTTCACTTTCTGCTTTTACATTTACATTTCTTTCCATGAGACCTTGATTAAGTCAGTGACGAACAAGCTGAACACTTTCGTCAAGATACTATGTCAATGGATACTGCTATCAAGTTTCCTGGAACGACTAAATAAAGCCAGATTACTGCTGGATGTTGTACCGTGATGCTACAGACATAGCGTACTGCAGAAAGAGAAAGTAATCACAGTTTTAACTTTTCCCTTCAGTAGAATTAATTATGTAGTTTATGCCAAATTATATTTTATGCCCTGGAAGTGTGTCTATGTATCTGACTTACTACAATTTTTGTGAATAGTAGACCTTAAGTTGTCCTGTAAAAACTACATGTGTTACTAAAAACCTAAATGCATTTTCATAATCAGGATGAAAAGTTAGTCTAGAAAAGTACATTTTTATTTATGATGATTGAAACAAGTTTTATTTTGTAGACCGGTTTTATCAGTGGTTGGCTTTTATACTAAGAAGTTCCTTCCACAAAATTGCGTCTCGGATAAAGTAAATGATAACCAAGCAGTAGTTCTCATTTATTACAAAGAATACATTGGTGAAGCTGTCATTTAGCTGCTAAATAGCCATGCTGTCTACATAGATGCTTATTGCACCAACTGTTTAACCATACATGATCTAATGTTTAGTTTCGCACACGGTAGGTTTGGTGTGATATCAATTTTTGGTCTACGAAAACATGGCCGCACTCAGTGCGGTCGGATTCAATGAGCCTAAAATTGTGTGCATGAAACTAACTTTCTATCCCTCTCATAGCCCGAAGTTTAGTGTGGTAACGCGACTGCGCAAAGGAAGTTTGGAACAATACTAGAAGTTTCTACACTTCGCACTGGAAGATGGTTCTTATTAGACACTGTTTGAAGTGGCGTGAGAAGCTTGTTGGAATCCGACTGGTGTTAAGAAACTTGCAAAACTGTCACTGCTACTACCTTCGTTCGTAAGGGCAATTTTTTATAAATACAATGAAGAAAGTAACCACGATGAAGATCGAAATCGCCTTACAGCTAGCTGGTCTTACATCATGCAATACTTGTACCCCCCGAATTACGGGCAGGATAGGTGATAAGCACTTCGTCGTAAGTTGAATTGGTAGTAAGCTGGAAACACGAAATGAGGTGGAAAATATAACCTCTCGCAGGTCGAGGAGTATTGAGATCCGTAGAGTTTCTGTCATCCCAAGAACGGACTTTGTGATAAACAACACTTTTTGTGCACAATTCTCAATGTAATTCGAATGAAATTTTAATGGCATTTCTAAGTGAAATAAATTTTTAAAGGACTCTTTGATCCTAACTTCAATTGGTCGTAAGTAGGGGAGTGGTTGTATGTGGACTCCAGACTATCGACAGTTAAATTGTTATAAGCAGACTACTTTGGTGTCCACATTTCTAGTTCACCCATATTGTAGAATATCCTCTCTGGGAATCGAACCAGGATATAGTATACCTGTACAGGGAGACAGTAGGCCTACGCTCCTCTGAAGAGTACCAAATAACCCGAAACGCCAACATATAAAACTTCTCTGTTGTTAAAACATCGAAACTCGAACATTAGAAAATTAAACATTACAACTGCCTTATTCCGTGACGCTGTCTGAAACATGAAGTAATTTATTGGGACATGATGCCATCTTAAATGGGGGAAGCTTCGGCATTTCTTCCTTCTGTTACATTCCGGCTTTTCCACACCGTTTGAAAACGTTCGATGTTTTTAAAACGTTGTGCGTTGAATATTACTTATATATTGTAGGAAATAAGAAGTTCTCACAGTGGTGCCGATAAAGATTCCAAACTTCTGACGTATGACGCCTTGTAGATTGGTATATAGACGACAATGTTTTGGAGGAATTTGCTGCATGCAGAAGTACCCTCTAGATAGAAGCAGTAAGCTTCTCCGAAACTTTGATATGAATATACCTTATCAATTTAAATTGCATAATATTTCAGAGGAATAAAAAGGGCTTCCGTGTTACACCAGCATATTGCCATTAAACAATTTTAGATTATCTGTGGTCGCGGCGCCGCAGGGTGGCCGTTTGTACATGAGATGTCCCTCGGCCACCAAACATCTATGGACATTTATCATCCTGTGATTGCCCAGCAATGAGGCTAGCTGCTGAGAGACGGAGAAAACTGGAAGAAGGGTGAAGATGTACTCACCGAGAGCATATTCGCAGGAGGGTCCGAAGAACACGTGTGCGCACGTGGAGTAGGCGTACTGGGCCTTGAAGATGCTGTACACATTACTGCAGCGATCATCCAAGGGCAGAAACATGAGGTTGACATTTGATGGGAGCCAGTTTTGGTCAATGACGTACTGACGGGCAGTCTCCAACACTGGCAAGACTTTGGACAGGGACATCTCGTAGCTATCGTCCTCTGGCAGAATCACTGCAGCAGTGATGTTGCAGTATGTTTTGGCATCACTGACGTTGCACACGAGCTGCAAAATATATATATATATATATAATAAGGTTACAGAGGGAAGGTTCGTAGATGTTTGTGATGCCGGCACCCTGTCTACTGCTGTATTGTACCTCTGCAGGTCACTCCGGCCTGTGTCAACAGACTCAGAACTCTGACGAAACGAACGTAATGGAGGGAAGTGCTGTGAGTGGGAAGCGAAACAGTTCAAGCGAAATATCTTAGAGCAAATCCCATGAGACTCTTGTAGTGGCTTCTTTATAGCTGCCAGCTGCAAGGATTTTAACGCCCTCCATCCATCGACGTGCCACCGTGTATTTCTAACGCAACGTACATTACATTTTCTCTCGATAAAAGGCCGTCATAGCATTTTCTGAAATAACTGTGTGGTCAGTGTTTGAATGAAACTTCAGATAAAACTAAATTATGTTTTGGAAAAATGGCAAATCTATGAACTTTGAAAGGTATTAAAACATGGTACACCCTAATATTACTGCAATACAAAACGCGGGAAGGGGGTAAGAAGGGTATCGATAAGATACAGAATAGTGTGTCAAAGGATGGAATTAAGGAATCGGATGAAACGAAGTATGAACACATAGACCGATGTGTAGAATGCCAAATGAGAAAAGATGGAGTCAACATGCTCCATAAATTTGATCAAACTACAGGGTGTTATATCAAACGAGGCAGTATTTATCAGGAAATGTAACGTGGGGCAACGCAGAAGAAGAGTACGAAAGAGACAGTGGAAAATCGAGAGCTAAAGAAAAACTGCAACTACAAAGCACGGATAAGGCCAACATCCCTTATGGCAACTTGTATGAAATGTAATGCCATTACGCACTGAACGTATTCCGTCAATATGTTCAAATATTCGGTTTAATCCGAGCTTAGAAACTCGATGGTGCATAAAAACTGCACACTAAACGTGTCAAATTGATAAGGTAGAGTTGCGCTAAATTATTTTGTTTAGTTACTTAAGCTAGACAATTCCATTCAAAATACTTCTAGTTACAACGTCTCTAGTCAGCAGCTCGTTCACTATAATTCCGAGTGGCAAAACCACAAACTCACAACCACGTATAAGCGTTTGATATTCCAGTACAATAAGTAACTTTGCATCTCCCATTGATCCATTCTGGGAGGATGTAGTTGCCCCTTGCCACGAAGATACCCAAACTGAACATTTCCACTCACAGATTCATGAAAGGGCGGTTGCAGTGAAATACAACACAAAGCTTCTATCCTCTGGCGTATTTGGTTACTGTGTACAAGGGGACTGAGTTTGGCTCAAACTGAAGGACGTTATTAATTTTAGATTGGATTATAATAGCAGAATCAGCTTAATGTTATTGTTTGATTTATATTTGTCACTACAGTAATATTTCGATCATTCTTCCAACGAAAGCCTTCAAATTCCAGGTTCCGGATAATAAAACATAAAAATTATATATCTCTGCTTATGTGTGTTACCGCTGAATTGTGCTATTCCGTTAATATACAAATATGTAACTATTTCATATACGAATTAGACGTTTTGCTTAGAGTATTAGGCGAAGAGGAAAAGGAGTGCTGTTTACTGGGCACTTCATACAACAGCTAGTCATTGCATAAAATCACGAACCGACACCCGGTTAGATTTGAATGAGGGATCGCACGACCTTTTAGCTGTTTATTTACAGAATCATGATCTGATTATTTTTAGGGTAGAAGAGGACGTTCCTTGCTACCCGTTAGCTACTTATTTTATTGAATAACGACCCGACTGCAGTTACAGCACGGGGTGTGGAGCACTGAATAATTCAGATACATATTTTCTACAAAAAGGGCCCGACCCCAGTTAAAATATGGAATAAGATACCATTCAGCAGCAAAGCATTTATTTCATGCAATAAGGTCCCTACCTAAGTGAATGCACAGAAGGACAGAAGAACGGCTGGACCATGCAATGCGGACACATTCGACACATTAACCAGTTATTCCATGCCATAACGTCCCAAAATCATTTACAACATAAAACGATCAGCCAATCCTCGCTTAAAGCATCTATTTCACACAATAAAGAGCCGAATACATTTATGACATAATCTTAAATAACATAAGACAAACGAAGAAAACCTAACTTAACATAACCTAACCTAGTCTAACCTAACTTAACATAACCTAACCTAACCTAACCTAACTCGTAAGTTTGGGTACGTCACGTTAATTTTTGTAGAATATATCCCGTTGTGTTTATTAAATTAAAAGACAACAAAATATTTTCTGGTTTCTGTTCAACACACCAAGATATTATTTTATCTTGATAACGACATGTTTCATTTCGGTCACTCGACAGTCATCAGTCCATCATTACAAAACGTATAAAAATGGCCTATTTATGGTCGAGTGAACGAAACGAAACATGTCGTCATCAAGATAAAATAAAATAATATAATATGTTGCTGTATTGAACTGAAACCGGCAACTATTACGTCACGTTAGGTTAGTTTCGTTTAGTTTCGGTTCCCTTAAGCTAAGACACGTTAGGTTAGGTAATCCTCGCTTACATTACGTTAATTCAGGTCCGGTTATGCATGTAGTCGGGCCGATGCTTCATGAACTAAGTATTACAATTGTGGAATGACTGCTCATTCTATGCGTTAATTGTGGTCGGCAAGTTATTTTTTGGAATAAATCGTGACTACGAGTATATCGAACAGCTGGTAAAAGTGTGGAATCATTTCCTCATTGTTAAGCTGTAACTGGTGTCGGGGTTATTCTGCACTTACGGGAGGTCGGGAATTTGTTGTATTGAATACCAAGTTAAAATACTGCATGGCTTCTCATTCCATATTTTAACTAGAGTCCGTTGGTTATTACACGAAATAAGTAGCTAAAGTGTGAACTGGTTGCTCATTATAAGCCTTAACGTGATCCCATACTATGTTACGTATGAAACTGGCAGCAAATGCGGGAATGGTCTCTCATTCTATGCTTTACCTCCGGTGCTTTCTTCATTTTATGGAACACGAAGAGAAAGTTTTGAATGGTTCGTCTCTGTACATTTTGCAGGCTCACTTTCTTCACTGGAGAAAATAAAGAGGGGGACTGCGGTAACACAGTGGTTAAGGTTCTGTGCTACAAATAGGAAAGTCGTTGGTTCGATTCCAGATGGTGTCATTGGAATTTTTCATTGACATAACCCCTGGTCCTAGGGTCGACTCAGCCTCTAACAGAAATGAGTACCAGAAGTATTTCCTGGGGGTAAAAGCGGCCGGTGCGTAAGGCTGACAACCCTACCACCATCCTGGGCCATTGTCACGTAATCTGGGAACCTTAACTTCCTGGAACCCTCTGGGCATCTCGGGCCTGTAATGGGACTGATTTACCTATTGTGTGAAAGAGGTGATTTCACATTTCCGAAGCAACGTGGACTCACGCTCACTCACTCACACACACACACACATACACACACACTCAAAATCACACACACACACACACACACTAATTCACACTCACTCACACACACACACACACACTAATTCACACTCACTCACACACACACACACACACAAGAAAACTGTCTTCACATGATTCATCCCATTGTGTTATTCTTACAATAAACCAATAATTATATTTGTAACAAGTATTTTTGTAATTATCGGAATAAAATTGCGCTACGACAACGGTGCTTTCAACGGCATGGTCTTAACACGCTAGTAGAAGAAAACTGCAGAAACAAGCAACAATACAGCCAATGTACATATAACGTAACATTGAGGCGCATTCGTGCAACCATTGTTGTAGTGGAAAAGCAATGAGTATTACATATTCCGTGAGTTTGTGTTTGTAGCCTTAGGTACACAGCGTAAAATGCGCATGCGCCATATTGTCTACTGTGGTCTCTCTGGCTGTACCACACTTTTCCACATTATCTCTTAAACAGCACGAGTTTCGAAAAAAGTTACCGAACAAAGTCGTACGATGTGTTTTTTATTTTCTCTATAACTTTCGTCCGAAGCATTTCGCATTATAGGAAGAACTGAGCAAGATATGATGACAAATGTGTGTTGATCTTCATGGAAATTACCCGTTACTCTTGTCCGATTTTAACGAAACTTGAATTTTCACGACAGATTTTCGAAAAAACACTAACATATAAAATGTCATGGAAATCCGTCCATTGGGAGCCGAGTTGTACCAGGCGGACAGACATGACGAAGCTAATAGTCGCTTTTCGCATTTTGCGAATTCGCCTAAAAATGACAATAGACAAATTTCGTCAAGCAGTTCAGCATGTCTGTTATGGACGTTCAAAACCCCGTATATAGCGGGATAACAACGTGGTACTTCAGTGAGGGGAATGATTTGTATGACAATGTAAGGTAATCTCCTACCTTAAGGGAACCACACAGACGGAGGTTGCCTGAGAACAGGGTGCTGAGGAGAACATTTGGAACCAAAGTAAAGGAAGTAACAGAAGAATGGAAAAAAAAAACTGCACAGTGAGGAGCTCCACAGGGTTTTAGGCTTCCGCCACGGTGGTGTAGAGATATTCGATCTTCTGACATGTTACGCAACGTATGTTGGTGTGGAGCGGACTTTTCGGAACAGCATATCGGTCCCATCTTCAAGGATCAAGACGGATGGCGAATATAGCATGTATATTAAAATTGTAGTCGAATTTTCTGAAAGTATGACACCAGCTGCGAACACAGGCCTAAATGTGTAGATAATATTAAAATACATCTTAAGGGGTAATTTATAAGTGTATGGACTTATTAAGAATAAGACCCAGTGGCGGGCTCGTGTGGATGTGTCAGTTATTTTTCGGATTACATAAAATGAGGACAATTACTGACAAGGTGAGCGAGCTACATCTTCTCAGGACGGAATGCGCTCCAATTCACAGATCAATGGACCGTGTGTTTATGACAACATGCCAACAAAGCAGAAGTGCGGAGTATTGGAAAAGTTGAACTCCTGTATTTTGGAGATGCAGCTTTCAATTTCGGCTGGGAAACCGGCTAACCTAAGCGCGGGTTTTCGCTGCAAATTAAATCGTTATTTTATAGACATGTGGGACAGGCGGAGGATGAGAACTAATGAGAGTATGAACTGATGAAACAGATACGGAGAACTAAGCACAGTTTGAATGAACGGATGGAAAAATCAAATAAATGAAAGATGATACATGCAAGCAAATAATATATTTTAAACGTGTATGACTCGAAATAAGCAATAGGATAATTAACTTAGAAGAAAAACTAAAAGTATTAACTACAGAAATACGTCGCTTAACGACGGGGAAATGTTCTGAGAAATGCGTCGTCAGGCGATTTCGTCCTTGTGCGAACGTAATATAGTGTACTTACATAAGCCTAGATAGTATAGCCCACTACACACCTAAACTGTATGGTATAACCTATTGCTCCTAGGTTACAAACCTGTACAGCACGTTGCTGTACTGAATGCTGCAGGCAATTGTAACACAATGGAGTTAAAATATTATAATGTTGTGGGACCACTGTCGTATGTGCGGTACGTCGTTGACCGAAACGTCGTTATGCGGCGCATACCTGTATAGAAGAGATATAATATAAAATAGAAACTATAGTTAAGAATATAACTTTAATATTATTATGGCTCTATTCTTTATTTTTATTACGCGTGACAATCTCTATTTGGGAAGTAATGAAAACACTCCCTCTTATCGCTGCTGGGAGAACGAGTTTATACCTTGTGGTAAATGTTTAAAGATTTTTGTTGCAAAACACATCCAGTGTGAGAATGCGGTACTATAGAACAATGCTGACTGGTAATTGTCCATTCAATTGCTAAAAGCGTGAAAGTAGTAGTCTGAAGAGGACTCATTTTCTGAAAAACCTTCCGGAGACCAACAGCTCAATTCAGTACCTACGTGGCAGAGGAGCAGGCCTAACTGACATGTCAGTAAAGAGACAGAATATTATAAATAGAGATACTGACAATATTTGGTTTGGTAATAAAATTTTGGCGAGCTTCTATTGAATTCGGAAATCCTCTTTTCATTTCTGCTCCGTCACATAACATTGCAAGGAGCAAGCAGCTTATTTATTTATTTTGTTTTACTACTGTGTCAGTAGCCTCAAATAATGGGAGGATTTAGTGAATAATAAAGTTGCAAGGATATGAAAGAAAGCGGTTTTGGACTAATTTTGGATACAATCGTAGCAGTTACCTGGAAAGACTGAGGAAAAACACGAAAAGTTTCAGGATAACCGGCGTCCAGGCCGGGATTTGAAACGTGTACTCCAAAATAAAATTCCAGAAAGTTAGACCTACAGTAATGTGCTCTTTTTCAAACACTTCTCGTTCACAAGAATCATGTGTGTATCAATACTGGTATTCTCTGCACTGGAGGGGCATGTGTCAGTGCTCCAAGGAGATATAGAGCGGCCAAACCGAGCGACTCCTTTCCGTGGCCTCGGCATACACATCGGCACGGCGGCACACAAAATATCCCAAACTCCCTGACACCAAATATTCCTTCGCTGTCGAAAAAAAATTGAAAATTTCCTCTTTCATAATCCCTGAATTCCCCTGTCATGATAACAACATCAGAAGTTCATACAGCATTGTTAAACAAAGAAACAAACAGTTGAATATACATGGTTGGTTAATGCATGTAAGGATTAGCTGATTTTGTGTCAGCAGGGACGAAATTTGGAGCAGGAGGCTTACTGAAGTATCTGCATGGAGGAGATTCGTTGAAGTTTGAGATGATAATGGTCACATTATTTTACAAAATGAAGGTTCATTATAGTTTCTAAAAAAGCCTTGTAGTTTCTAAAAAAAATCCCTCCACTGGTCCCTTTCCTGTGACCAATAAATCCAGTGCCTAACTTCGTAAATTATTCCTTTAAGTTTAGCTTTAATATTATCATCTCAACTTCCGATAGGTCTTCCACGAAGCATCTTTCCTTCAAATTTTCATAATGTAATTTGTTATTCCTTTCTCATTGCTACCATGCCTGCTACATTCCCTGTCCATTTTATCATCCTTGCTATCACAATTCCAACAATATTTCGTAATGAGCGTCTCTGAGACCAACTTCCTACTGAGGATAAGATAACCAAAGCAAAGGAGGTGACTATTCATTGCAACATAAAGTGACTAGATTAAGAAGCTGTGGAAATTTACCTAAAAAAAACCTGTACGTTTATATTGATTAGTGCTTAGAAGTAGGGACGTGTTAACAACAACAACAACAACAACAAGCACTTAGGTACACAAGTGTGACTCAGTTCTGTTCGCGGTTATCCAGTTCATGACACATTGCCACTTGAGTGAATGTATGCAAGTCGCCCGTTACAATTCAATTCCAGTTAAAGGAATTTTATCAAATTTCGTGCTGGAAATCTGACTGGGCTACGGGTTGATGTCTGCAGAAATGTTTGGTTTCTGGTAGGGGCAAGAGAGTTACATCTTCTCTAAAGCGGCGGTCAGAAACTCACACGAGATATTTCCCTGGAAGGCATGGCGACGGGAACATGAAGCTGCACTCTCACCATCTAGTGCCGTGGTTTAGAAGCTATATTTCCACTTCAACACACAACACACACCCCAATGGCCTGCACATGGACAATTACAGATTGATACCTTTATTGGATGTCTACAGCATGCCGCCGACAAAATTCAATTTTGGTTCGTCTCAGTGCAACTTTCTCAGCAATTTAAACAACAGTCAACTCATGGTACGAAGAATGTACGCTGCACGTGAATACAATTCAGTACACTTGCAATGTTTTCAGTCTCTGCTTGTACAACATAACCGCAATGAACGTTCCGGACAGTCTCTGTCTGTAACCTCATTCATAACAATTTACGTACCGGACAGTCTCTGTCCTTAATTTATGACAAAGGTACGTACCGGAAAGGTTCATTCTGTAAATCAATTTATGAAAAAGGTACGTACCGGACAGGCTCTGTCCGTAATTCATGACAAAGGTACGTACCGGACAGTCTCTGTCCTTAATTTATGACAAAGGTACGTACCGGAAAAGGTTCATTCCGTAACTCAATTTATGAAAAATTTACGTACCGGACACTCTCTGTCCTTAACCTGATTCATGACAAAGGTACGTACCGGACAGTCTCGGTTGAGATCTGATGAGTCTGCATCCAGACAGGACTGATTAAGATTGCTCAGATGTGTTGTCCAGTTTGCTGCTGCTGTGTCAGTTGTTAGGAAGTACAGGAGAGCACAGAGCAACATGGCAGTCCGATGTTCACATGCGAAGATGTGACCGTCCTCCATTGTACTGAGGCGGTCGAAGCAAAATGTTGTTAATGTCGTTAACGCTCAATGACAGTTTTTATCGATTTCAAAGATAATTGGTGCACGTCCTTCCAACACCAATTGCTGCTCTTTATTGAACTCGCAGTGAAAATACCACTGTTTTAAATGACAGTGCAGAAGCTGAATGGAAACAGAACACGACAACGGGATACTGCTGCTAAAGAAAAGTGTTTGATACTTGTGTTCCGGCAGACATTTGCACGATCTTTGTTAAGCCGCACTAGATTCTCAGTCCGACAGTGCCCTGGTGGTCGTGGAATGCCACATTTCTCTCAAGAACAGGTTTTATAGCGTCGAACCACATCGCTAGGCAATATTTGATTTACACTCCACAGCCACTTGTGGACACTTTATTAAAGTTAATAATCCAATGTGCATACATATGGCATAGTAATATTTCACGAAACATAATTTCATTAAATTGCACAGCTCTGCACCAGCTGTCTTCACATATCCCCGTCAACAGAACGCACACTGAAGATAATATATCTAGAACCCAGATAAAGATAATGCCACTTCAAGTCGACTGAGATCAATTTTAATTCTGAATAATACTGCTAATTTTTAACGGATATAAGTCAGTTGCCTTCAGGTTCAACGCCCCTGAACCCCTTCTCGCAAATGGAAGATTTCCACTGAAGAGTACACATTATCGGAACGTGTTTACTGACTTGAAGATACGTTCTGTTTACTGTCTGTAACAAATATTAGACTTACCAAATCGATTATCACTGGAGTCTGAGGTTGTGTTTACTAGAAATTAGATTACGATACAAATGTTCATTTTTCTGACCGAATGTTTAATTCCAAGAAATGTAGGGCTAACAGCAAAATGGGTGGATGTTGTAAGAGATGTCAAATGCGAGCCTTTCATTGGCTACAGGAGCAGCAGCACTGGGTAATGAGGGGGTCGAAAAGTTTATTGTTTAGTGAAGTGCGTACTTAAATTTATCCGAAAGCGTAGCACTCTGTAGCAATTTCATGAAGAAACGATTTCGAAGCAGAAAGTTTCCTGCATCATTGTACAGCAAATTCGAACGAAGAACTGGACGCAAGAAACATTCACTAAGAGCCACAATTAAAGTACGACTTCCCTCCGATCTCACAATTCCACAGAATTCACATAGCCTTTTGTGTCACGTTTCACCGATCACAGACGCGGCACTACGCGGGCGACGCACGGGAGCACATGGCCGCCACTGGTAAGAAAACGGCCGAGTGACGAGGAGCGCCGCGCATCACAAGCCAAGCGCCGGTTCTGAGTCGACAGACTGCCTAATCGTACAGCAGCGTCGATACTGCAGACTTCTTTCTGGTCGACTGATTGTGCAGAGATAAAAGCATGGACGGTGTGTAGATAAGATGGTGAGTGTTTTTACATAGTTATTTTGAATGTAGCACTTCACGCCATCATGTAGCAATGGCCACCGCGTCCGCTGGGTGCAGGCTTTCATTTGTCGACGTCTCACCTTGAAGAAACGAGTTCGATCCAAGGTCAGTCAATGTGGACCTTCTGGTACTGGGAGAGGCTTTTCTCCGAGTTCTTCGTTCTATTCCTGTCACTATAATTCCACCAATGACCCATAACCTCATGTAATTCTGCCACCACCGACGACATGTAACCTTAGCCTTTGACAGTGTCGTTAAATAAAACAACTGTCTGTCTATTGCAGTAAGTACATATCTACTCTACGGACCTGACTACAGATGTAGTTGATTCTGCATTAGTTAACACTCAGATCTGTGGATTTTTAACCTACGCTCAATATGCTACATTCTGTGCGTACGTACGATTTTAACGTGGGCTGTCGATAAACTGATCGAAGGATTTTCAGAAAGAAATGTCACACTGTGTTGGACAACATTTCCACCGATTCGGTGCTAGCGTTTTTCCACTCTGGACACAAAGAATGCTTGCAGTTAGAAGTACAGGTAGGGTGAATCTAACCAACTTCTTCACATACATCACGGTACAAGGCTAAATGCGTCACGAAATTGCTTGTGTGTTCCGGAGTTGGTTGCTACTCTGCAAAATGGCAAGCCGTGAAATCAGTTTGATATTTGCAGTTCAACTTCCGAAATATCTCCCACATCAAACACACTAACGGCATCACTGTAAGTACATGGACAATTCTATCCACTTTAGAACACCGTGTAGTCTGACACAGACTTAGCAACGTTCCAGAGTAACCGACTGCTTCAATCTTCAGGTCTCCTACCATGAAGATGAAGACAATCTCTACAGTATGAATCCATATATGAAAGTGGAGAGTGGCCCTAGGACTTCACAGAAGTTACAATGATTGCCTTAAAGAAGAAGCCAGAAGCTAAGAAATGCAGCGAATATTGCACAGTCAGCCTTATTGCACATACAGCAAAGATAGTAGCGAAGGTACTTAGAAGAAAGATTGAAAGGAAAATTGAAGATGTACTAGGAGAAGATCAGTTTGGATTTAGAAGAGGAAAGGGAAGTATGGATTCAATTGGGATGCTGAGAATGTCATAACGAACCTTGAGGATATATGCGGAACTGTGTGTTCGCTTCGTAGACTGGCAGAAGGCGTTTGACCGAGTCAAATTGACCAAATTAATGCAGATTATAAAGGGAACTGTTATCGACTGTCGTGAAAGAAGATTGATTCGCAACTTGTACATGACTCAGGGTGTTAAAGTGCAACTGAATCGAGGGGAGACAAGAAGTGTGAAGAATGGAAGAGGAGTTAGACAAGGATGCTGTTTGTCACCAATTCTGTCCAACTTGAACAGCGAAAGCCCTACCAAGGAAGCTCTGGAAGGGTTTGCAGACTTCAAAATAGGCAGGCAAATAATTCACTCTGTGAAATGTGCAGATGACCTTGTTCCATGATACACAAAGCTAAAAGCTAAAGAAGTCTTGTTTTCATAAGCGGAATTTATTCAGCCAGAACTAGATATAACATTTTAAACTCATCCGAATATTCTAAAACTAATTACCAGTGGTCACACAGGACTTAAATATAAAAAAGTAGAAGTTCTTACGTAATTTTATTCTCAAAAATTGCACCAGTCAACTAAGCATTCATCTGCTTAGTTCACAAAGTCGAGACGGGAGTCCACGACCGTTCTGTGTTGCTCATAAAAGTCACTAAATGACGTCTATGTGAGACCGTGCAAGTACGTATGTATCTACACATTGCTGTGTCGCCAAAGTAAATGAATATTTTTTAATATACTGGCACGTTATATCCGCATTTACATCTTAGGCGAATGGTGCTAAGAAACTTCGCCACAAGTATTGCAAACAACGTTCAGAAATATTAGTTTATACAGCCAATGACGTCGACATCCTCTATATGTCCGGTTCGAATTACGGAGACAGTCCCTTTATAGTCGTACAGCCGATCAAATATTGTTTGTTCACTTTTTTGACTATGAATGTCCACACTAGACATTGCCTTCGAAGGCATAGTTCCGCTGCAAACAGATGTTTTTATACAGGCGAAGAACCTGAAACTTACTTATAGTTATATATATATATATATATATATGTGTGTGTGTGTGTGTGTGTGTGTGTGTGCGCGCGCGCGCGCACGCGTGGTGCGTAGCATAGTGTGTGAATACAAGAGCATATATATATTTGTGCGTGTGTGTGTGTGTGTGTGTGTGTTTGAAATATTTGCCTTGTCCAAACAATTTTCACTTCTGCCACCACACAGAAAGAAAGTGCCATTAAATTTCATTCAACTTCAGAGCAGTTTTATTAATATAAATTTTAACTGGCGTAACACAGTCAAGCGTGAGCAGTTGGCGAAGCAAGACCGTTTTAGTGTTGTGCTCGAGGTCTGTGTTTTGACCTCCTTACAGTCGTGGCAGTGCACGCTTCGCTCACGTACGCAAGTAGCATAAACATATCAAAATAATGTTAACGATTGGGAATGTACCAGAATCAGGTAACTCCGTGAACACCCATCGAATGTATCAACAGGCCAACGCGCAATGGCAACCAGTAGTGAACAATCCTGCTGTGCCATAATCCAATGTTACAACCTACATCAGGTCAGTAGGTGCCTACAAACTATTTTATTGCACCAGTGCAACACCACATGATACTACCAATACATAACTATCCAAGTTAAGATTACACTAGTCAACTATTCCTAAGAATGACATCTACAAGCGAGGAAGAAGAAGAAACACAAAATAACAGCCAAAATGAATGGCAAGTTATAAGACGCACTGAAAGGAAGAAAATACACAGGACACAACACAACATCCCTTAAACAAAAATAGAAAGACATAACCGATATGGCTTGTTAACAAATGAAACAAATGAAGATTCCATTGACGGAAATCCAAGTTCAACGAAAATCCAAAACCTCCTCCAGTATTCGCACATGGTGTTATAAGCTACGGTGAAATGATAAAACGAATAAGAGACATAGCCGAAGATGAACAGTATTGTACAAAAAGTCTGGCAAACAGTGTTACTAAAGTAACACCAGAAACATACGAAGATAATAATATACCAACTAAAAGCCTACAGATTTGCCATTAAATATCTACACCACTCAACAAATATTGAAGATATAGAACAGGAACTATATGAACTAGGACACAATGTCCGAAACATTATAAATGCACAATACAAAACTACCAAGGAGCCGTTAAACTTGTTCTTTGTAGACTTAGAACATGCAGAAAAGAACAGGGAAATATACAACATAAAAGCATCACACAACAAAACCATACAAACAGAGCCTCCTCGAGTAAATAAGAACAATATCATACAATGTGTGAGATGCCAACAATATGGCCACTCAAAATCGTACTGTAACAAACCACTCATATGCGTTAAATATGTTCGGTCTCATAACAGTAAACATTGCAAAAAGTAAAGAAACACCAGCAAAATGCGCATTATGCGGAGGCAATCATTCTGCCAACTACAAACGTTACGAACATTACCATAACCTAATTAAAGGAAAAAACATATTTTGAAATAATACCCAACACACACCACCAATAAATACTAATATATATAGAAACAACGTGCAACATAGTGCTAACTCACAAAAACAAAGAAGTTACGCAGATGTAACCAAAAGTAACACAAATCAGTTCGAAGACACAGCCATCACATTAACCAAATTTTTAGATGAATTTCAAGGATTATTCAATCAACTGCTACAACAAAATAGCATGATACTCAAATTGCTTAAATTATTAATCAATAAGATCAATTAAAATTTATAAGTCCCTATGAATAGCCCAATGGAAAGAAAATGGTTTGCAAAGCCATAAAGAAGAAATAATATTATTCTTAACTCAAAACTTCATAGATATACTCCTAATCAGTGAAACATATTCTACAGACAAAAATTACTTTAGTACCAATAAACAAATTATACTACACCAATCATCCTGATGACACAGCGCACGGAGGTACGATGGTAAGTATAAAAGAAACAATCGAACACTATGAATTGTTAAAAGGCGAAGAAGACTCCATTCAGGCTACGTCAATAAAAGTGAAATAATTTCCATATGAGATAACCATCACAGCCGTCTACTGTCCACCCCGACACAACCCAAACAAGGAACAGTTTGAGACATTCTTTCAAATGCTAGGAACAAAATTTTTAGACTAGGCGACTACAACAGCAAACACACTGCATGGGATTCACGTTTAACAACAACAAAAGGCAGAGAATTTTTAAAGGTAATCCAAGAGAAAAATTATTCATTTCTATCAACTGGAACGCCAAAATTCTGGCCTACCGAAGAAAACAAACTCCCGAATCTACCAGATTTCTTTGTAACCAATGGAATCTCCTCAACATACACAGACATGCAATCAAGTTACGTATTAACCTCGGACCATTCTCCAATAATAGCAACATTAAGCATGTTAGTAATAGTCAGAAAATCAACAGCACGCTTGCACAATTCAAAAACAAATTTGGATACCTACAGACAAATAATACAAGACAAAGAAAATCTATCAATAAAATTTAAAGAAGACGAAGATATAGAAGTAGTAACTAACAACCTACTCAATTTAATCCAGCATGCTGCCAAAGAAGCTACCCCAAACAGCGATCCCCAAAGACCAACAAATAACATACCCTTTGAAATTAAGAAGCTAGTAGCCGAAACTCATACAACAGACAGCAGAAGAAAATATAACCGAATAAGCAACAAACTTAAATTAAAATTCCAAGAAATGCGGAATGAATCCTTTGAAAAATACGTATCTAAACTCAAAAGGGAAGATAACTCTGTTTGGAAGCTTATAAAAAGCGGGAGAAAACCCAAAACAACCTCACCCCCAATAAGCAAATATTCAGCACCTCCGGAACCATGGGCAAAAAGCGACAAAGAAAAAGCTGAAATATTCACAGAATATCTTTCCGAAGTTTCTCTCTGCATAATAATGATTAGGATCAGGAAGTGGGACAAGACCTAGCTACACTCATTCAATTGCAAGAACGCCTTAAAGCATTCACTTTAAAAGAATTATAAGATGAAATCAAAATGTTAAACTAAAAAAGGCACCAGGTCTCGACCTTATTGCTGCCAGAATGCTAAGAGAACTACCAAAAGAAGGACTCTCAAACCTAATGTATATATTCAACGCCATACTACGACTCGAATACTGGCCTAAATCATTCAAGATTGCACAAATAATAATGATATCCAAACCTGGGGAAAGTCCAATGGACGTTTCATCCTACCGTCCAGTCAGCTTACTACGGACAAATTCAAAAGTACTAGAAAAGATTATATTAAAAAAATCAATAAATACTTGAACCCGCAAGACTGGATTCCAAAGCATCAAACTGAATTCCGACAGGCTCACTCCACAGTGCAACAATGCCACCGCATAACAGATGTCATCAATAAAGCTATGGAAAACCAGCAGCATTTTACAGCCACATATTTAGGTGTAAGCCAGGCATTCGATAAAATATGGCACCTAGGGCCACTATTCGAAATCAAAAAAATTTTACCCTCAAGCTATTTCAACCTGCCGAAATCGTACCTATATGAACGCTACTTCGAAATAAAAATCAATGGAGAAACTTCAAGCCGCTTCCACATCCATTCCGGTTTACCCCAAGGGAGCATTCTTGGTCCTCTTCTCTATGTGCTATACACATCTGACTTACCAACATCCAAGGAAACCACATTAGGCACATTCGCGGACGACACAGCAATATTTGCAACTCATGCAGACCCTAAAATAGCCTCACTTAATCTTCAAGAATACTTAAACATCATCGAAAAATGGCTAAAGAAATGGAAAATTAAGGTCAACGAATCCAAGTCATCGCACTTAAAGTTTAGCCTCCGGAAAGGCCACTGCCCTGCAGTCAACATCAACCAAACTATCATACCTCAACAGAAACAGTAAAATACCTAGGA
>Ga0123352_10003309_pt1 | contig 23200 bp, 11 predicted proteins | sample TergutLab28metaG_FD_89700 | JGI IMG/M metagenome (GOLD analysis project Ga0123352, IMG submission 89700) | Labiotermes labralis P1 segment gut microbial communities from Petit-Saut dam, French Guiana - Lab288 P1 | ecosystem: Host-associated > Arthropoda: Insects > Digestive system > Gut ...
AGCCCACGCCCCCCACCCACCCCTTCAGATGGGGTTATTGTAAAAACTTCCCCCCCCCCCCCCCCCCGTGCCTTCGTGACCTGGACAGCGACAGCTTTATCTGTCTTACGTTGGTGTCAATCCTTGTGTATCTAAATCCATTTATCAGCACCGTCTCGTCATCGACATTTAATTTTAATATTAAGATTGTTGTCTTCTCAAACTGACACAGTATAATCTGGTAGACGTATATCCTAATACTGTGACGATCAGGGAGCAGAATCGTTTGAGAAGTCTACAAACTTCTACCAGACTACAAGGCGTCACATGCCAGAAGATAGCAACATTCATGGTCACCGCCTTGTGAACCTCGAATTTCACAATTTGAATATTATTTTCGAAGTAGCATCATTACAGCAAACTAAAAATGAAAACAAAGACTTCTGAGCCTTACTCACTTAAGACAGAGAATGCAGAACTGCATGGGTCGACATACCAAACGGACATATTTATTGTCACAGCAGAACACGCAGGAGTTTGAATTCCGTGTGCACTGCTATTCAGGTCTCGGCCAGTGGTAGCACTGCACTTAATCTCAGTTCTTACCACATGACAGGACCACAGGTTGTGTCAAGACCCTAATAGCTACTTCTACTGTTCAAGACACAATCAACGTGTGTGTGTAGGTAGTATATACATATAAATACAAATATTTGTTTATTTCTATTTCAGTCCGTGAACAAGACGAAAAATATTCCTACTAGAAAATGTGCCTATTTAGTTGCCTTTCCTATTGTTCTCAACCGAACTGCGACTTTCAGAAGAGAATCCACAAACTTATGTGACCAGTGAAACATCTAAGATAAATCTCAGACTCACAATATACATGTAAATACTGCAGTATATTAGATTGCATATTTTAAAGATGATCCATTACAACTCTTCCACAGAGCAAAAAGGGAATTACGAACTAATGCTAGAAATGTCGTCCTCATGCAGCCAGAATTAAAGGGCACCCGCTCAATGGATATATCCCTATAGGCTCTCTGGACACGGATGGAATTTTTTATCAGATTCATGAACAGGGAACTCGCAGTGCAAAGCATATTTTCATTACCTTACGTCGTCAGAACTTGTTACTTGTATCTAAAATAATCAACGCTCTCAGACAATATCAAATAAACGTAAGACATAATGCATAAACTACAACTGCCCTGAGGATCAGCCGACTGCACCACTCCTTACACTACCTTACCACGACACAGCACCTAACGTTCTGTCTGCGCAGCTCGTTGATTCTGCGACTCAACCGTCAGAGTTCGCAGTATCTACTTTTTGTTCCACTTCCAATAATTTTTATAACTTTACATAACCAAAAATCACCACTCCCCTTGCACAACCTTCCGCCTTACTGAGGTTTTGACTGCTCAATGTGGCCACACGGTCTAAGGCGTGACAAGGGATTAAGAGTTCGAATCCCACTGGATGTATGAATGTGTTTCTTGTGAGTGTTGTGTGTTGTCAAGTAGGAGTCTCTGCGTCGGGCTGATCATTCGTCCAGAGGAGTCCTACCGACTGTGGTGTGTCTGAGTGTGATCGTGAAGCCTTGGCCGACTATGGGATGTTGCACCATGGGAAAAAATATATGGGAATGAATTAATTGATGTCTATTCGTACTATCTACCTAACCTAACCTAACCTAACCTAACCTATACCTATCCATCCATCAGTAATTGAAGTTATGATACAAAGTCCTAATTAGCGTCCAGTATATAGTTCACCACCTGGGAGGAAAAATAGGCGATAGGTCGCGTTCTAAGGATATTTAATTACTTATTTTACGAATGAAGCGTTTTTCTTTGCAGCTTCAAATCTGACGACGAGTACCTCTTGAAAGTAAAGACTTAAAAAAAGTGATATTAGAGCAGTTCATAGTACACTATTTGACCGTTAATATTTCATAATACGTTAGCCCTCATTTTCTTGTGGATGCGTGTCTGACAGTCACCAATTAAGACCAGCATACCGAGTGACAAATCTATTTAGCACGCTAACACTTCACAGTATAGCAATTAGTACACGTACAGTCCGAGGTAAGGATCGGAAACTCAGCATTTCCCTCATATAGTGTGTTCATGAATTTAATCACAATCAACTGCCATAACTTTCCTACACAGCATCACAATTGAGTCGCAGCTTTCAACGTCCAAGTCAATAAAATCCCTCATAAAGCAACACAATACATATAAATCAACAAAAACATATATATTTATTTATTTATTTTGGCGTTTTAAAGTTACGTATTTTTAAATACCCGAGGAGGGTATGCCCGACCGAAACATGTAGCACATATTGACGAAACCAGCAAAAACTGTGGTGTGGCTGACGGCAGTACGTTGTCAATATTTGATACATCGAAACACAACGGAAAAAAAAACTCTACAAAAATTACAAAAACTAAAGTGTTTAGTGCGAGGTACGAATTGAATGTTTTAATGTGTATTTAAAATCACTCTTGACGTCAAAGTTTTCAGTGACATTCTAGTCACGATTCCATATCCGACCGGGGATACACATTCTTGTTCATACAAGCATGGAGGGTCCAAAATAGTGCAGAATGTTACTACGTACTCTCAGGTCGCGAGAGTTCGGTATCCTCTAAATCGCTCATCTCCGGCTACTGCAGACTGGATACAAAACACTGTTCCCTTAAGGTATTCAAGTATCATTATGAGTTGGTGTTCAGTGAGGGTCGGCATTTCAGCCTCAAAAGAGAGAAAGTGAGATACAAATGTCACGACTGACGCTCAATGTTTGGGCCATTACAGAATAAATGAATGCAAAAAAAAAAAGTACGAAACGTGCGTATACTGCAAACAATTTTGTCCTTTGGCACTGTTACTGTGTCTAGATTGCAAGTTCACGAATGCTAAAATCTTACAGAATTCGTAAATTTTAAACTCATAGTTCCGTGCATCGTAATTCAATGTTAATAAAAATCCAACCGGATGCAACAGTATGCAGATATTTATTTATTGCAAAGTCACTCTACATGTTTCGGGTGTCACAGCACCCATCATCAGAAGTAATAAAAACTGTAACCGCAGCCTCCGGTACAGGTCATAAAACTGGTACAGCTACTTCCCTCCAACGTGGCCTGATCGGGAAGTTGGAGGGAAGTAGCTGTACCAGTATTATGACCTGTACCGGAGGCTGCGGTTACAGTTTTTATTACTCCTGATGATGGATGTTGCGACACCCGAAACAAGAGTGACTTTGCAATAAATAAATATCTGCATACTGTTGCATCTGGTTGGATTTTTATTAACATAGAATTCGTAAAATTGGCGATGTTCAGCAAAACCTCTGTCAAATACGTTTTAAATGCGCCTTTCCAATTTATACATAAGAAATATGTCTGGATCACTGAAACAACATGTACGTTTAGTTATCTTCGCACGTGTTCTGAAGACACGGCATAATTTCATCTGAATTCAGCAACATTTTTTATCGAGACTCACGCCAGGATCCTGCCAGACAGGAGACATTTGAATCAGCGTAACTTCGTATCTCATTTGCGAAGAAAGTTAATGTAAAGTGTACGACTAACACACAGGTATCGGAACACAAACACCCATGCTTCACAGCTAGTATCATTTAACTCTTCTCTACTATACGTTATGCATTAATTGATGACCGTCGACTTTCACCTACAGTTGTCAACATTTGCCAATTTCGCATGTCACGAAGAAAGAATGGAAGGGGATGCGAAACCAGAAACTATAAAACCTGTTCAGCAAACAAGCACAGGCTTGATTTGACCGGCGGTAACCTACCATAGCTGACATTCCCGTTACAAAATATAAATTTTACGTCACTGGTTAAAGTGGGCGTAAAAAAAAAGTCATTCCACCCAATGCAAAGACACTATTGTCGGTGTTTCCATTTCTTCGCTCAAACATCTTATTGTTAATAAAAACAAAACAGAGATTACTAAAATATTGGTCCGGAAATTAATCATGTAGGATGATGAAAGACTATGGTTGAGAGGTTTGGCCTTCTGCTTCAGTAATAATAGTCATTAGGCATCTCACTTGATTAGTTTCCTTGCAGGTTCTGCCGCATCCACATAATTCTAGATCAGCCGCACCGGCTACATCGGTCGACTCATGTCTTCGGCCTGTAACCTTCTTTAGCATTACATTCAGTCCCTTCTTGCGGTCACAACCAGCCTACAATCTACTCCGAAAAGAAAACTGCGCAAAAGTTCTTGAGACATTCCCATTTTAATTTCTGGCTCAAATGTCAAAGTGTTGCTGGTCATAACGTATACTTGGTTCGAATATCGCGCAGGTCGTCGAAAACCCTTATGGAATTCTCCGCCTTTTATTTCGTCCAGCATGATAAATTTTATATTCTTTCTCTACCACATCTTTCCCAGGCCAGAGTCAAAATTCAGAATAGGCTAAATAAACTTCTGAATTGATGCAGCGTCCTTACGGAAGTCTAAGACACAACTATAATTGATTCTTGTTGTTTAAAAATGCTCTTTGAATTACAGATGTTACACAGTGTCCAATGAGATGGAAATGAATGTTAAGCAGAGAAGAGATTGGAGCAGTTTTTGTGCACTGATTCAGCACAGAGAAGGAGACAGTAGAGAATTCTGAGACAATTAGGATGGTCGGCCTAAAGACCGAGATATGAACGGAGGATCCGCCAGATATAAAGCAGGAACTCGACTGCGACTTTTAATTTTCTACGTGGTGTTCTTGCAGCCCTCCGTCATTAAGCAAGGTTATGAATGAGCGAAGTGATTTTGTGTGCGGGCCAAGATAGCTCAGTCGGTATAGCGACTCGTTATGGGCTGGACAGCCCAGGGATCGAATTCCGGTGGGGTGAGATCTTCCGTATCCGTCCAGACCGGCCTTGGGACCCACCCGGCCTCCTGCACAATGGGTTTCGGTGTCTTTCCCGGGGGTAAAGTGGCAAGGGGGTAGCGTAGACCACACAACACTATCTAGCCGATGCAAATTTCGGACCACTTCATCAGAAAAATCAGCTTCAGGTCCTGCAACCAACGAAACCAACCTACGGTCAAATCTGACAAATGTTTTCACATTTTACGGGAACACAATCCGCAGTTGTACTGTGCGGACCACCCACTTAGGAACGACAGTGTCCTCATTAAGTTCGCACTGATACGATCAATTCCTAAATGGTAGACAACTAAACCTGTTTGCTATTTCTCAATATGTCCAATAAATAATATAACTGACACGTGCATATTTTCATCATTCTAAATTATTATGAATGAATTATTGGTTTAAAATCAACTCAACTTTATCGGTTACTCCCGTCTGTCAACATGCAATAAATCAGACTAATAATTAATAACAGAACTGCAAGTGAATCTAAGACAAATGTAAATAGTGGCATTTCATGAAGATCGCACGGAGTGGTCGCCACAGCCTCGTCTGTATGTGGCATGTCACAACGAGATGGGCATCACGTAGAAGAGAATTCGAACTGCCCACCTCGCCTCTCACACCCATACTGACACATTTGGTTTATCAGTAAAATCTCAGGCTCGAATGCGGTTCAAGTCCCACAGCCAGTTGTATTCAGTATCTCCGTGTAAGCACCAGGATAGATCGTTTGAGTTTGGCAGGAAGGTCATATAACATTCTTCTCTATATATCAAGCATTACAATCATAAATTTATAGTACAACTTCTCCAAGTCTCGAAGTAAGTGCCCCTGACAAAGAAATATAGACCAAAATAAATTTCCGTGTGCATAAACACAAACATGTATGTAAAGAGTACACAAACATATCGGATTTCTTAACATGAGCCATTCCGCAGTGTTTCAATTAATACTGAAGAGTTGGCCAGTCAAAACACAACAGTTTATTAATGTTCCTACTTAGACGTGGCGACTAGTTTCGACTTTAAAAGACATTTTCAGGTCATTTATGAACCACATTAGTTACTTTACGTTACGTTACGTCGCAGTGCACAAATTTGGGATCCCAAAAATATTTACATGAATAGAATATTATAGAAGAAATGGAGTTGTATAATAAAACACAGTAGAAAGAGCGATAAAGATTAAAAACAGGTAACAGTGGTACTGTAAGTAATAAAAGGTGTTGATAGTTGAAGAATAAAAAACCAACTAGATGTCACTTGTTATATTTATTTTACTTCTTAGATACTCAACACGTTTCGGGCATTAATATGTCCATCTTCAGGAGTTTTCGACTATGTTGTTGATCTACCACATTGGCTGTATTGTTCTTGGATTGCTATGTGTTGGAGTTAGGGTGCGGTTCGGCTAGGGTGGTATCCGGGCTGCCGGCTGAAGCCAATGTGGTAGTTCAACAACATAGTGGCAAACTCCTGAAGATGGACATATTAATGCCCGACACATGTTGAGTATCTAAGAAGTAAAGTAAATATAACAAGTGACATCTAGTTGGTTTTTTATTCTTCAACTATCACAAAGATGCACGGTCCAATAAACATCAAATAAAACGTGTATCTCAGCAAATATTAAAGGTGCGTAGTCGGAGGTCGAGTGTACAAGTAACGTAGGCATCTACCTGCGGTCAAGTTAAGGGTCGAGCATTACGTTTTGTAGTTTTCCTATGCTCCTTTGGTGGGGGTTGAGAAGGATTTCAGTGGTCTGGTTCGAAGTAAAAATTATACATACGTATTTCTATACAAGACAAGAGATAATTTTTACTTCAAACCAGACCACTGAAATCTTTCTTAACCCCCACCAAAGGAGCACAGGAAAACTACAAAACATAATGCTCGACCCTTAACTTGACCGCAGGTAGATGCCTACGTTACTTCTACACTCGACCTCCACTACCCACATTTAATATTTGCCGAGATACATTTTTTATTACTTACAGTACCACTGTTACCTGTTTTTAATCTTTATCGCTCTTTCTACTGTGTTTTATTATACAACTCCATTTCTTCTGTAATATTTCATTCATGTAAATATTTTTGGGATCCCAAATTTGTGCACTGGGACGTAACGTAACGTAACTAATGTGGTTCATAAATGGCCTGAAGATGTCTTTTTAAGTCGAAACTAGTCGCCACATCTAAGTGGGAACATTAATAAACTGTTGTGTTTTAACTGACCAACTCTTGAGTATTATATCAGATTTCATATTTATGCGCGCCGATCCCGGTGGCCGTGCGGTCTAAGGCGTGGGTATGCGGCCGCTCGCTTGCTGGGATTGCGGGTTCGAATCCCGCCGGTTGGATGTCTGTGTCTTGTGAGTATTGTGTGTTGTCAGGTAGAGGTCTCTGTGTTCGGCTGATCACTCGCCCAGAGGAGTCCAACTGGGTGTGGTGTGTCTGAGTGTGAACGTGAAGCCTCGATAATAAGGAGACCCTTGGGGCTGTCGAGACATGAGGAAAAAATATTATACATTACCCCTTGTAATATAAATGGGTAAATAAAGGTACGCATCAATGATGAAACTCCACGATTGGAAGGACAGTGAGATAACATCCGTAATAACATACACGAAAATTAGTGCCCTCGTTTTCGCATCTAAGATCAAGTGCAGAAAATATGAAACGCGCTACGTAGCGAGTGTTAAGTTGTAAGCTTATTATAACCTCCAATATATGTTTCTATACTTAAATGATGTTAGGATGTTGTAAACATTTTTCGTTTTCTCATAAAAAAACAGCCGATTGCACACGATAAGCTCATTGCGTCAATTAGGGCTACTATTCAACGTCCAGAAAAGAAGCAGTATTTTCTGTGAAGTACTTAGGCGACTGGAAACTTCACAGAACACTTTAACGAGTCTTAACTAGACTCTCAGGCAAGCAAGCAAACAGTAAACGCTGATAGGAAACATAATTCATACTTTTATTACCTCAATGTCACAAGTTTTTAACGTCTGCATGCACTCAGTGTTATAAGTTTAACCTGAAAAGTGCATTAGACCTTTGTAAAACATTTTGCATATCTAAAAATAAAGAACATATGGTGTAATGGCATGATCATTAAGAAATGCCTTACAAGTATTCCGATATAATTGGCGGGAAATACCAACAAACAGGCTTGGAAATATAGCAGCAAATGAAGGCATGCAAAGGCAACGTAATCAGATAACGTCAAACGTCATACGCCTATACAAGTCCTGGCACAGTGTTATTCATTCAGCGTGCTGCACGCACTAATGACGTGCGTCTGGGCTACAATTATAAATTAACACAAAATATGATACACAAATTAGTAATTTCCTGAACTATTTAAATCCTATAACCGATATAGGGTGTAAGTCTTTTATTAAGAGACAAAATGGTACATTTAAAGCCTAGGTCAGAACTGTTAAAAAAATTTGCTGGTTTGGTTTATGATGGGGGAGAAATTGGAGAGCGTCAGTATTACAGCTTACAGGGGAAGTGAGTTTTATGGCAGGTGTAGCAAGCTAACAATTTCGACTTTGTCAGAATCAAATGTATGGGGTAAGAAAAGGTTGGAAAAAGAAAAGGAGAAGACTGACTCTGAAAACCTTGACAGCTTTTGGGACTCTTTAAATCGTGTGGGGAAGATTTACAACGTTAGGCACGCTTCGGCTCTAAAGAAATTAGTGAGACTCGTGAAGGATTTCACTCGGGCGACAACAATGGAAGAATGTTACATAAATAGAAGCCAATGGGATTAACATATTCAAAATTCTGACTTTTGGAACTATTAGGGAGCAGCGAAACTTAACATTCGACCAATTGGGTACAGTAAGAAATTTTAAGAAGGGATGAACTTAAAACTTGCGCGTTTTAGGAAACTTAACGACAAAGGAGTCTGTTCTGTAACTCGGATGTGACAAGTTGCCCTCGCGTACCAAAGTCAACAGTGGATACCTTTTCAAGGGCCCGTTCATATGCAGCGATCTGTAAATGCTAACATCAGTAATTAAAATAAACAACATCAATAGTGACAAGTGTTAATGATATCACCGCCCGCCACTTAGATTCCTTAAGAAAAAGACATGCCTACCGATTGAATAGCCGGGTGGGTTGTAATCCCAGTGTTTCTGTAACAAGACGTTAAAAAAATTTCTACATTCTCGTCGCAGAGTGTATTTACGTGTTTTGTGTAAATCTGAGAAGAAACGGCGATTATTTTCTGATACCGCAGTAACTGACTGGCTTGTTTCAACCGCTCCGAAACGTCCAGAAATATTCTAACACCCGCTCAACCTTTTTTCAAAGGGCGCAGGGTTTCTTTCCCGACAGTACAATGGCCGAGGACAGAAGTGCAACACTCACCGCTATCTAGTGCCGACGAGAAGAATAAGCGAAGCCAGACCTCTCCTCCTTCATACGCCTTCACGGCGTTGACAGGGACAACTTTACCTTTTGACACCGTGGGTTTACCGCGCGGCAAAAACTGAATGTTTAAATACAATCAGCGTTAAACTCAATCTTCAAAATGTAAGTAATAAATTTCCAGATGGACAGTTTTAATCGATTCCGGGTTCTGTGAGTCAGAGAACCGCGACATATCCGTCTGGTCCTTTATCCGAGATACGATACGACACGACATTTATTTACTGCAATTGGGTTTCAACCCGGTGACAGTGATTCTTACACTTGTACGTAAAAGGCAAGAGAACAGTAATATACATAAGGAGAAGCAATACAGATCACAGAACACACTAAACAGAAAGCAAAACATATAAAACAATAAAACATAAATAAAAAGGATAATAAAGGCGGCCGAAGTTAATGAAGCTAATCACTCATCTCCAGCTCTTTTCGAGTTCCTGAATGTGGAGATCTTTTTCCCTACACCCAACTACACTCGTGTTCAAGGTGTGGCAGGCCCTTATTTACCTTTTAAAATCGAACTTCAAAGACTGCTGCTACACAATTCTGAAATCAAAATGACAAGCACGATGCTGCAGAACCACGGTTTGTAAACTCACATACGCTAATCACGGCAGCAGCAGGTTTCTCTGAAAAGTCGGCGCATTTCCACCAGCCTACACGGGGTAACGCTCAACGACAACATGGTTATCTTCATATATACTTTTGTGATGAAGAACGCAAAACCTTATGAAATTCACAAAACCAATCAACCAACGAACAACAGAGTTACCCACATTTGAACATTTAAAAAACGAGCTGTTTGGGCCACAGAATGGCGCAGTAAAACTGTCTGAAATGGCGGGGAAAGTAACTGCCTTTAACGGAAACGTTCCACATCAGAGGGGACACTGCTGAATAAAAATTAGGATTTGAGGTCCTCCCACGACGGTAAATATTCAGATTATGGTCTTCTGTGGAGCGACGTCCTGTAGTTTTATAGCAGTATCTAATACTGAGAGCAGGCGGTGGCGCAATTGCTTGAGGCGCTACCCTACAAGCCGGAAACTCGCGGGTTCGATCTCCCGATGGTATAAGTTTTCGTTGACTTAATCCTTCCGGCCGCACTATGACCCCCGGGGGTCGACTCAGTTTTAACAGAAATTAGTACCAGGAATATTTCCTGGGGGGGAGGGGGGCGGGAGGGAGTTGGCCGGTACATGGGGCTGACAATTTTACCAACTTCATGTACCGACTGTCTTGAAAACTGGGAGCCTCAACCTCCTGGAACCCTCAGGGTCTGTCCAGGCCTGTAAAGTGATTACTGTACCTTTTAAGGCGCGTTCTCACAATTAGGAAAGGGAATCTTAGCTTCGTCATGCCTGTCTGTCCATCTGTCCATCTGCGTACGTGGAACAACTCGGCTCCCACTCGATGCATTTTCATGACATTGTACATTTCGGAAATCGGAAGGGAAAATTCGATTTACATTAACATCGGACAAGAAAAACGGGCACTTTACATGAAGACCATATCTCGCTTAGTTCTTCTTAGAATGAGAAATGCTCCACAGACATAAGCAGTAGAGGAAATCAAAACACACACTTTACGTTCAAAAACTGTTTTTTTTTCGAAAATCGAGTTAATGATATAATGTGGAAAAAATGCAGAGCCGCACAGACCAGGTGCCTGCGCATTGCATACTGGATACATAAGGCTACAGACACACACTCAGAATATGTAGTACTTATTGCTTTTCCACAGAAACAACGAGTACACGAAAGCGCATCAATGTAACATACGTACATTGCCTAACGTATAATCTACCATGCAACAGGACGTCAGACCGCCTAATACTGCAAACTTAAATTAAACTTATTTGCATTCTGGGATAAAATTTGAAGTGCTTAAGAAATGCCAAGTTGGGAACAGTTTCCTGCGTGCATGAAATGGACTGAGAATTAACACAGGGAACCTACAGGGCAACTTCTCGTACGGCAGATTGCTCATACTCCGGTCTGAAGAGAGAACCAGACCCTCCTTTCTTATGCCATATATACTCGTTCATTTTCCATGCTAAAGCAAATATCGGAAAACGTTAATGAATGCACTTCGTGAGCTAGGAATGGTCTAGAATCCTACAAATGTAATCCAACGTAGAACGGCACATAGCTTAGAGCGTCACAAAACATTAGGGTTTCATTATAGCACACATAATATCGTAAGGTTATCGAAATATCAGTACCATTTTAGCAACCAATCGTGGAGCGTTCATTTGGGTTTATGTTCATTCAAATAGAAGCATAGATTCTCCATTTAAGTTAGAGCAAGCGCGGCTAAAAATGTAGAGTGACCATCGATCATGTTCAAAACGGATAAAAAGAAGTACGTCTACATTAAAACATCAGCCTTCTTCCTTCTTTACCCCTTCCTTTTGTGTGTGTGTGTGAAATACATTTTAATATCCACACAATATAGTTACAACATATTCAAATACAGGCCTAAATTTTTACATATCTCTATATCTATGTACACCAAAACACACACACAAATCAAACAGCTGAACTTCTGTCGCTAACCTGTGTTCATGTAGCAAATACTGTAATAGTCACGGACGCCTGCACGATCTGCTACAAATCAGTCAAGAGATATCTGTTGCGGTCGGTATTGCAGCCTCGACCTTCGCGATGAAGTTTCCTTTGGGTAGATGCACCACTTACACATTATCAACGTAACTTTCAAGACATTTTCCAATTAAAAACGTACGTATTCAGTACAGTGCGATTTAGTAAATGTTCCCTTTGCAGTTCCAAAGAGATTTAGACTAGTACCCCACTAAAACTACTCCTGTAGAAATGAATTGCAAAACCAATAGACTATTATCTCTGTCTGTCTGTCTCTCTCTCCTCCCCCCCTCTGCGCGCGTGTTATTGCTAATTGGACACTGTCGGTTACAGATGCATGAATACGAAGCACTGGTGGAGTGGTATAACCGGCGGTAATTCGAAATATTCGGAGAAAAATCTGTCTGTGTGCCACTTTGTCTAACATAAATCCTACACGAAACGACTCGAAATCGAACCCTGGCCTCCGTGGAGACAAGCCGATGACTAACCGTCTGAGCTATGGCGCGGCCGTCTATGCCGTAAGGACGATAACGAAATTGGAACACAAACAAACATGGAAGAGTCAATCTTGACCCTATTACAAGACACTGAGTCAATGTCAGAAATAACGGTGAAGACAGGCCTATGTGCTGACAATTAGCGCTCTCAGTGTACGTAAAATGTTCCTTCCATTACAAATGAATGAGATAAGGCTCTAAACAGTGGCATAATAAGGACAGGCCTACTATCTTGCCACTAAAGACATTAAGTAAAATCAGGGAGGGAAAAAACAGTACTGATAGTTTTTCGAATAACATACTAGTGTCTGCAGAATACAAGACAGTCACTTTCCTGTTCTAATCAGGACAACAGCGAAGGCGTTTACATTCAAGACTTTGTATCGAACGGTCCACTCACTTCTTAATTCTTCAATGTTTCTGCTTCAGTTCCAGAGGTTACAGTCTGTCAAATAAGAATAGATACGTGTTTGTGAAGCATATTGCAAACAGCAGAGAACTAATTTTTATCGTTATTTGTTTCATTAAGGACGATTTACGAGTAATGTAACGTAGACAGACTGGATAAATATGGAAGGCTAGTTGTAAATGATACGAAAGTTGTGGCACCCTACTGCACTGTACAGGTATGCGCCGCATAATGACATATCGGTCAACGACGGACCGCATATACGACGGAGGTCCCATAATATTACATATATAATATAAGATTATAATATTATAATACCATTGTGTTAGATTTGCCTACAATATTCAGTACAGTAGCATGCTGTACAGGTTTGTAGCCAGGAGCAATACGTTATACCGCATGGTCTAGGTGTGCAGTAGGCTACAGCGTCTAGGTTTGTGGAAATACGCTTTCGCAAAAGACGAAATCGCCTAACGACGCATTTCTCGGAACGTCTCCCCGTCGTTAAGCGACGCATATCTGTACTCGAGAATAGGCTCAGGGAAACTAGAAAGTAACCGAGAAAGTACAGCAGGTTCCCGGCAAACACTCGGTGCGGTGACCACCATCACACGACAACCGCTAGCCACTACATAGCAACATCTCTTATAACACTTCTAAATGTTGAATATTTCGTTAAGTACGCACGTGGACTACATTTATGTTTAGAGAAGGGCCGGTTCGAGGTTTATGAACACAAATTTTGTTTTCAGAACACCAAAAGATGAGTAGACCTACAAATATACACATAAATTCGCCCTAATTTTTAACGTTTATTTGATGTGATGCCACTTCCTAAAGAAAGATGTCCCTGCAGGCAAGAGAAGTCCACAAACGAACTGGTAAAGTTATATTAACCTTTTAATGCTTACCAGTTAATTTATGTACCAACATGTTTAACAAATAAAAAATTCTGCATGCTGGTTACATTGTATTTATGTGTTTTGTATGGCTCTCAGAACAAACACTAACTATTGCCTTATACATATTATTTTTTATCGCTGCACCGTGCATTTTGAAATCTATGTAGTTCACACACCAACAAATGCACTATTTATTACCTTGGTTACAAGTTTTAAATTTACATTAAAATACACAATAATATCACTCTTACATGTTTCGGTCTTTAATGACCATCATCAGGGAGCTTTATCTGATGATGGTCATCAAAGACCGAAACATGTAGGAGCGATATTATTGTGTATTTTAATGTAAATTTAAAACTTGTAACCAAGTTAATAAATAGTGCATTTGTTGGTGAGTGAACTACGCAGATTTTGTCTTACATATCTTTAACAGATTGGTTTTTATAACCGAAGTGGAGTGTTTACTGCGCGGTACGGACTGAGTCCTTATATACCACAGATAAGTTTCGTCCTTAAAAAGGTTAACGAATTGTTCTGAGATAAAGAGAGTAGGCAAGTGACCGAGGTTCGTACCAGGCGCCTTCTGATGATAAGGCAGAATGTCTTCGGGCTTTCATTCAAGACTTCATTGGAATTAACATTTTAAACTCCTTGACAAATGACAGGGCACGAACATAAAGCAGACTATTCGTAGTCCCATTCGATATATCCGAGTGGGGACTAAACCTTATGGGTCTCCATCATCGCTACAAGAATGTCACAACAACTGATGGAAGAAGGGAAGTAGAAGAGATGAAAATGAAACGACGAAGCACAAAGACGAACAAACATTTCAAAACTTGCACGCCAGTACCCTAGACCAACATCCTCTTCCCACCAGTACCTCCAGCGGGAGGTGATATTTACCCGCTACTACATACGGCAAAAAACGCAATAAAAATAAACTGAGTGAATTGAAAACCGGGAGGGGGGGTTTGATCTAACAGTCCAAAACCCCACACATTTCTGACGCATGTAGACAGAAGGGATTTTGCAAAGTTTGGGGTTCTCACAGCGGTGGTGATGGAGAATCAAGTCTTCTCGGATGAGAACTGAGCTCGTCTGGGTTATTACGCAAGAATCTTTACCCCCTGAAGATGGGACCGATTATATGTCCCGAAACGTCGGTAAGAAATTACCACTACTCGCAGCTTAATAACCTAGATCAGCGCAATTCTCATCTACTTCGCGGCGGAAGCCTGAAATCACGCAAGTCTTCTCGGATGTTACGCCGTATCCACTGGTACAGTTACCGACATTTCGGAGGAACGTAATGCCTCCTAAACGTTGGGCACTACCAGACGACACGGCTTAACATCCTAGAAGACTTGAATGCCAATGTTATATTTAATGAAGTATCCACCGAACAACACTCCGCGGTGCAAACTCGTTCTTGGCAAATTAAAGTACCCATAAAATACAATCCAAAACTTCGATTACTATTCGATAGTCACAACTAGCCCATTACGTTTCGACCCTAAAGAATGATTATGAGCAGCTTCACATATACCACTTCACTGAAGGTTATATCCCAATATGTACATTCCAGTTAGTGACATTCAACACAGTCAACTTCAAAGGCTCCAAAATTTGGCTGGGAACTACTTTTTTTAACATTCTGAGCGTATCGTACGATATTTCTCTAAACCAAATGTGCAAAATAATCCATTGCTGAAGTCGCTTTTGACAGTTATCGTGTACAATGCATTTTACAGACGAGTGCGTAGGCTGAAATATTCCGCTGTTCATAAGTACTGACAGAGGATTACGTAAGAACCAAAGGGAGTATATAAATTATCACTGTAAACCTCAATGGCTGTCTTATATGTGAAGTCCCTGAATATGACCCGATACGACCGGAACACAAAGGGCTCATAACCGATGAATTTTAATTCGTATGTGATGGTTATGTGTTTAATTATACAATACCGCGGTATATGTTTGAATGTAGTAATTATTTCTTATACAATTCATAGTAACTCATTAGAAAAAGAAATGACCTCCTTGTATGGAATACGACAGTTCACCGAGTTCACAAAAGCTCGCCACTGAATCACCTACCAAGACACCACTAAGCAACAATGCGGACCTCGCAGTTAGGACACTGCATACTGTTATAGGGTTTACACTGTGATGGAGGCAGTATATTCTTCCGAAAGGTAGCTCACCATCTACCAAACCACACGGCGTCATAACAACCCAGAAGACAGCAATATGAACTAGTACCACTGTCAACACCTCCAAGCTAAGCTTTTCAGGATGCTGATGGAGGTTCACTGTTAGATACGCAACTGGTATTTCGGATATTATACATTGTCTCAGGCTGCAAGACCCACAGAGTGACGGCTCTTTTACAGCGCCAAACACAGCAGGTTCACCTCTCTACTTCCACTCTGAAGATGGAGACAGACCCCTTCACCGAAATGCTGTGGGTGTTTTAGCTTCAAACGATGGACCATGTCCATAATACCAGTCACGTATACTTCACTTTCTTTGTTTCTTCGTCTTCTTTTTCTTTTTCTTCTTCCTCTTCTTCAATGGTGCGACAGTCCCCATTAGGCCCTGGCCTCCTCAGTTACTTCGCTCCAGATATTCCTATCCTCTGCTAACTTCCTTGATCCTCTTACGTTCAACAGCAACAACGAATCCGCCCAGATTTCTTCTCATCTCAGCCGCGGTCTTCCGACAGGTCTTCTCCCATGAAATTTTCCATTCAGTATGGTTCTTTGTTTTCTAATATTATCCATTTGGACTACACGACCAGTCCATTGTAATCCTTTTAACTTAGGCTAACACATTTCACCATTTCAGGCCGCTCTAACAGTTCACACGGCTCCTCATTACGTCTTTGCCCCCACCCTAAGTTATTTTCATAGATTGTTCCGAAGAATCTTTGTAGTATTTTCCTTTCAATATTGCTAGACTTTCTTCTCACGACCAAGCCATTGTCCATGCTTAATAGATAACTTAGTACTGGTCTAATTAGGGTCTTCTATATTCGCCTATATGTTTGTTTACCTCAACCTCACTTCACTATATTCCACAGCATCGCATCCCCTTTCCAAGATACATTCCACCCTTACTCTCAAGCACAAACCCCGTATTCCCCTTGAGATGTTTCAACTATGGTTCCAGTTGCGGGTTCAATTACAGATGGGGTGACTGGAATTTTTCAATGACTTAATCTTTCCGCCCGCACTATGGCCCTGGGTTCGACTCAACGTCTAACAGAAATGAGTACCAGGGATATCTTCAGGGGGGTAGAGGCGGCCGGTGCGTACGGCTGATAAACTTACCACCTTCATGTGCCCATCGTCTAGAAATTACGCGAGAGTCAACCTCCTGGAATCCCAAGGGGCAGTGGAGGCCAGTACAGGGACAGCTGTACCTTTACCATGCATGTTACATGACCCGCGTATCTCACCTTCCACAGTTTTATCGCCTTAATTACATAAGCTGAATTGCGCTAATTGTGAAAATCTTCATTCCTGAATTTTCTCCAGCCTCCTGTTTCTTCGCCCCCTTAGGCCCAACATCCCTACTACACGTTCTGACATTGCGAACAAAGTGTTACACCCACATAAAGCAACAGCAAAATTACACGTGCGTACATTTTAACCTCTAGCTTCTTAAATAACAGACAAAATGTTACACGACTCCGAAATGGATGTTAGCAAGGACATAATCTACAACAGTTTTAACTACTGAGTCACCAAGCGGACAAGCTGAAACCCGCAGCGGGGTTCGAACTGGTAAACAAATCCTTTGACCGCTACAGACCGTAAGTGACTCAAAACACTCAGCTGACGAGGTCGGCCGGCAATGTGTGTTGCATAATTTTATGCGACTTTATTATAATGGTGTCACATAGACGTCACGTCCAATTGTATTTTGAACTGAACGCAAAAACCGGCTCCTCTCACAAAAGGAAAACAAAATGCAGACACAAGCAACAGGAGGACTTTTCTGTTTCAGCCAGCAGTTATTCAAAGACGTTGTATTAGTCCCATGTCAAAAGGCGTGCTGGTGACAAATGGATACAAGTATACTGTTTGGACGAAGGAAGGGTAGGGCAGAGAGAAAATCTGTCGTAGAACACTTGACATTTTGCAAGGTTTACCCACCCGAGTTTGTAAATTAAAATGCTGTACTGTAGTAGACAGACAGAGAGTGCCTGCCTTCTTTCAGCAGCATGCCCACTAAAACTGCAGTAATATATTTGAAAGTAATCTGCGATTTAAATTTCATAATGCAAAGGGGTCAATGTTTGGTAATTCTTAGATAAAACGCTAATTATAGGAAGTGCCTTCGTGAACTAGAATATCTGATTAAAACGTTAAGGAACGCGTTCTCTCAGACGATCGTCTCGTTTCCTAAATGGTTTATGATTTAATTAACTGCTATTCGAACCTTGTTCCCTCCTTTCTCTGTTAAGGCAGAAATGGACCGAGAGTTAATGCAGTTGTAGAAAGTGGGTGGGGAGACCAGTGCTCAGAGAGAATTCCTCGTGCAGGGAGAACCAATAGCATAACGACAACGGTCTACAATATAACATGCACAGTGACAAACATGAAGACTGCCACGACAAGTCCTTATATTCTTGCCATGGTGGTAACTCCATGGGAGTAAGTGCTTCACAAGAACCTGCATTCGTTAAACTACTGAAGAAATTCCCCGCCTTCTAACGAAAGCTAAGTTCCATTATCCTGTTGTTCAGCAAACCACGTGAGTGTACCCTATCCTGCAGCACACCAATCCATTCAACACCTACACACACCTTTCCTTTAATAAACATTTCAATACAACAATCCCATCGATTTATCCAAACATTATTCCCACAATACGCACCATATAATGATTTTAAAATATTCTCATTAAATCAAACTATATTGCAAAGTGTTGCGGCGGCGGCCACTGCCATCATCAGGGAAAGTTCACAGTATAAGCTAAAACAGCGCATTATAAAAACCGTTGGATTACAGTTCGGTTTTATATGAACCATTTAAAATCATTACACAGTGCTTACGGTTGGAACAATTTTTTTAGGTAAATGACTCGATAAAGCTGCACGGCGTAAACAATGTGAATTTCCATCCATTTCTAGGTCCCCTAACCGGACTCTTTCCCTTAGATTTTGTATAAAAATTCTTAACATATGTTTCATCTCCCCCAGACGTGCTACATGCCTCACCCATTTCACATTCATTTTCATTAAAGCACATCAATAGCGATGCAATCAATTTAGCGTCTCTTAATACACCTGTAGATCATGAACTGAACCACCTTATACCGTGCCTTTCAACTATTACGCATACGAAATAACCATATTTATACAAATATAATTTAGCTAAGATTAATTACTTGTTTTGACCAAAGCATAATCGTCTTCAAGGAAGTTCAATAAATATGTAAATATTTTACTACACGAAATTGTTAACGCATTACTGTAGAACGCCTAAACAATGAGGTCTATTTATGTCGTACATAATCCAAGCGTTCGACAGATATGAATAATTCCACATACTTGTACTTTTGTGACGAACAAGATACACGTTATGCTACCTTCAGTGCACATTCCCCTACACGTTTCCGCTTAAATAAGCCATATTCAGCGAAAATCAATCACAACTGAAAACAGCACGTATGTTAAAAACTGTGTGTGTTTATGTTACCATGCGCAGCGTTTTAATTTGTGATCGAGTCTCCTTGAAGGAGGCGTATTTTTGCCGAATCATGGAGGGGAATTTGTACTATAAAACAGTACAACATACATTTTTAACGTTCGTGTTTCCGTGAATCGCTAGTACAATTACAATTGATAACCAACAAGATACAACTATTTTGATTTATTCACTTTAATCAGCTCTACATGTTTCGGGCAATGTTTTCGCCTATCATCAGGAGCATATCACTGTAATGTCCGCCGATGTTGCTGCTGGCCAGCAGCAACATCGGCGGACATTAACAGAAGCTGTAGTTACAGTGATATGCACCTGATGATGGGCGAAAACATTGCCCGAAACATGTAGACCTGATTAAAGTGAATAAATCAAAATAGTTGTATCTTTTGGTTATCAATTGTAAATAAACATATATTTTGTTTGGCGCAGAAGTGTAACTGCAATTATATATAATGCGCAAATGACGTCAGCGCACGCGGCGGCGCGTTTGGTTGAAACACTAAGCTACAAGCCGGAAAGTCGCGGTTCGATTCCCGATGATGTCACTGGAATTTTTCATTTACGTTATTCTTCCGGCCTCACTACAGCCCTGGGGTCAACTCAAACTCTAACAGAAATGATCACCTCGCGGGTAAAGGCGGCTGGTGCACAGGGCTGACAACCTTACCACCTCCACGTGTAGAAAGTCTAGAATCTCCGGGAACCTCAAACTCCTGGAACCCCACGGTCTGTCTAGGCCTGAAAAGGTATTTTTACCTTCACTTATTTAATGACGTCTCTTTTTTAGGTTTCCCTGAAGAAGACCCTTTTTCTATCGAAACACGTATGTACAGGAATATGAATTAATGTTAATTAAATGATGTGTGTGTAATATGGTAGTTATTTATCACCTGAATTGTGTAAATGTTCTGAAGTCTGTTTATAAGAGACATTTCTCAGAAAATTCCGAAACATATTAGTATTTGTTGCTTTCCTGTAACATAAGATGCGGTATCACAATAGTGGACATTGGTTAAGCTTCAGAACAATTTGTTCTTGATATACAATAACTGCATACATTCTCTCACACAACGCGCGAGTCGATTAAGCACACTCATTTCAATCCGCAGAAGTAACGGACGCAAACAACTTCAAAACATGTCCTGAATGACTTGGAAAACAAAACTAAAACCGAAACCATTAAGTAACATCGTGGATAAGAAGACATAACATACCGCTCGACACGTGGACCCCACAAACAACTAAAAATTAAAAATACCTCCTACCCTGCTTTAGCAATCCATCTCGTTAGATTCCTTATTCCCCCGTTGCGTTGAGTGTTAAATGCGTTCCATTTGAAACTTTTACGGTAACTGCTACGCTTGAAGTAATGAAACAGCCTTCAGATTTACTGTAAAGACTAAAACAGCGCGGAGGAACAGCACCAAACAGACAATATATCTTGAGAAATGCCTGCTTACAAATGGCTTTTTCTTGTACACGGAGGGAAGGCAAAAATTATGCATATCGTTCGTAAGACACAAAGGTTTCATATAAAATCAATTTTACAAAAAACAAAAAAAAAGTTTTTCCTCTCTGGATGTGTCACATTTGCTTCTTGCTGCCGTTAGCTTTGAGACTAATGAAATTTAAGTTTTCTTTTCGTGCAGAAAGAAGCAGTATTGGACGGAATTCAAAGAATGAGTGCAGCCATGTCATAAGCGAAAGGGCTTCAATTCAACTACAGACTCCGAATGTGAGTGTAAGAAAGACACTGGATTAGGAGGCACGTGAGGTAACGAAATCACACGGGGAATTCCAGCTGCTTCTTAATTACTTATTACACGCGACTGGCTCACTTTACTGCAGATGAAAGGCGGAGACGCTGCCTTTTAAATACGTGATTTACACAGTCTTCAGATCAAAAGCTGAGCAACGTCGGCAAGTTACATCTTGGTATGCCCACAAATTATCATACGAATACTGCGTACAAAAGAGCCCCGAGTTGTCCGAGAGTAACTGACACCAGCCAACGGTGCCACCACTCAATGCGTAGAATTTATATGCATGCAAAATACGATTTATTTGGAATAAAGTCTATGTAACTACACGAGTCGGGAAGGGGGATTGGAAGCACGTATGGGGCAGGAAAAATGTAGTCTACGTAAACTGTAGTCTCACACCTGAAAGATAACAGCCCATCTGGAAGACCTATGTGCAGATTTAAAAACATCAAAATTGATCCTAAAATAGGATAATGTTATGGATTTGAATCATCTGCATTAGATTTGACGGTCGGACAGCGAAGAATGACAGTTAAGCTTTTCGACGCGTAGTTTAGTAGATATGGGAAAATGTAAAAAAAAAAAAAAAGATTTAAAAATTATTTTAAATTATGTGATAAACTATTAAGCTCGTCAGTATGTCATTTTTCAAGCATGTGGTAACTTAGTATTATATTCAAAGAGGTCCCTACTCTCCTAAACACCGTGTCCTCAAAAGAACCTAAGAGGCCCCTACTGTCACCACCGCGTTCTCAACAGAGCCAAATAGGCCCCTTCTGTCCTAACCATTGTGTTCTCAATAGGCCCAGTTAGGCCCCTACTCTCCTCACCACTGTGTTCTCAATAGGTCCAAACAGGCCCCTTATTCTCCTCACCACTGTGTTCTCAATAGGTCCAAACAGGCCCTTTATTCTCCTCACCACTGAATTCTCAATAGGTCCAAACCGAACCCTTATTCTCCTCAACAATGAGTTCTCAATAAGTCCCAACATGCCCCTATTGTGCTCGACGCTGTATTCTCAATAGGCCCAATTAGGCCCATACTCTCCTCAGCACTATGTTGTCACTAGGTCCAAATAGGCTCCTACCCTTCCACCACTGCATTCACAGTACACACAATCTCTATAACTCAGGACACTCCTCTGTTACCGGAAGAATCCAGCTCCATTGTGCTATGATCTTGACGCTTTCTCTGCACTGTGTTTAACAGCTCAAACACAGGGGTAGCTTGCAAAGGAACTCACATAGCACTGCGTTTACGGCACGTACATGATACGAAGAGAAGCTATTCCCGAGGGACTTCGGCGTCTTTGATTGTACAGTTGCTGGCTTAACTCGTTCATGAGTGCTCCCAAAACAAGACGGTACAACTAATCAGTGATATAACGTAGTCATCAACGAACATGAATGCAACAAAGCAACGCTTTGATCCTTCATCCTCGTCGGGTGGCACTTGATTGTCTACATGTTCTGACGGTCTTAATACGGCTGCGCTCACAGACCATACAGCTCTGTGGGTAACAGGCCTGACTACGAGAAAGAAGAAAGATATATTCTACTTGGCAACGGCCACATTGCGGACAGCACCCTCAGCCGGCAAGTAGTGTCCTGGTATCGAGTCCTGGTTGGACCATTCGTAAGTCAATCAGGAAGAGCGGGACACTTTTTAAGGCATGTTCACTAAATCGCGAAAGTGTCATGACTCTCCGTCCGTCTGTCTGTTCGCATGGAACAACTCGGCTCCCACAGGACAGATTTCAATAAATTTGGTATCTGAATATTTTTCGAACATCTGTCTAGCACATTCAAGATTCTGATAAGAATAACGGGTACTTTACACATATAAATACATGACATTACCTCCTTGAATTCTTCTTAGAATGAAAAATGTTTCAGAAAAACGTTGTAAACAAAATAAAAAACACACACTATATACTCAACATCCCCC
>Ga0123352_10003310_pt1 | contig 23195 bp, 15 predicted proteins | sample TergutLab28metaG_FD_89700 | JGI IMG/M metagenome (GOLD analysis project Ga0123352, IMG submission 89700) | Labiotermes labralis P1 segment gut microbial communities from Petit-Saut dam, French Guiana - Lab288 P1 | ecosystem: Host-associated > Arthropoda: Insects > Digestive system > Gut ...
CTGTTACACACTTATTGATTACCAAATACATATTAAAACTGGCAGGAATATGTGGTTTCTGTAATGTTAATATCTGTACTTAACATCAAACTACCTTGTGAGTGACATAAAGCCATTAAATTGAACTACAAAAACACTCGCACTCGTGTCATAGTTGTCCTTAGGGTTACAAGCACTCTACATGAGAAAGCTCTGCGGTGACATAACATGGCTGACCGCACAAAGCGTCACGCAGGCACAGTGAACACTGTATTCCACTGTCAAGGACGTTCGCATTGTCACGTGACGTATCAGCTGTGCAGGTTGCAGTATTTGGAACCGCAAGAAGCCCCGACTTTTCTCTGCCCATTATCTCCGTAACCGTTCAACTTTGGATATAGGTGTTTTGGGTTATATCGATATACTTTAACATAAGGAACACTCTCCCGAAGTCTGGCACATTCCTCCTGGGACACCCTGTATATGACCATCTCTTGGAGACACCAATGATACTTTCGTATGCTTATGTGTACACATGTCAAAATGAAGCACTTATATCAAGGCTTTTGACAGAAGTAATACATCACAAAACGCCACACAAATTTACGATTTCGTCCAATAAAAACAAAACCAATTCATACGTTCGTCACATTGAGATCTTTTGAATTTTTTACTATCCCTGTGTTGTGTATACCTTCCTATTTTTTTTCACATAGCTACTTTTATTCCGGTGCTTGATAATGACTTATAAATTGGCCGAAACATGTAGCAGTGTAGGCCATAAAGACTCTCTCTGAAAACGTAGATGTAGTTGATGTTCCATTTGTTCATTTATCTAAAGTTTAATTGCTTCTTCACCTTCTTGTTGTCACAATTTGCTTGCGCCACGTGGGTATTACTTTTCACTTTTTTCAGTTGAAATCAGTTATCCGTGCGTGGAAAATTAATAAAGTGCTTATAACAACAAATAATTTTAAATAATTAACAAAGAATAATAACACAAATTATGTAAAACACATACCTCGGTAATATTCAAATTTATTCATGGCTAATCATTTAGAGCATCAAAATGCAACGGATGAAAAAAAAATGCGAACTTTTTAAACTGTAAAGTTATGTAAATACAGAGAACAGTATCGATGCAAAGCCAAGCCAACAATCCAACTGAATTTAAAATGCCATGTTTTTTATTTCTTCTTTTAACGCAAGAATATATTTGGTGCCGTCATAAGCCTCGGGGCCTAGGTTGATTGGCACTACCGTCATTTCGTCCTATGTCTGAGGCTGATCCCCTAATTTGATTTCAGTTCTAAGAGTATAACGAGTTGCGCTCCTTGGTACCGCGGCATGTCGTACCAGTCTCTGATGATGCAAACGGAGGATAGCTGTAGTTGTAATTTTGAGGGAAATTCCGAAGTACTGGAAGATGACTTTCCACGTGGTGATTTATCCTCTAGAATTCCCATGTGTAGTAATTATATTGACGTTACACCCAGGTCTCCATAGAGGTGTATGCATGTTATGTGAATATACAGGGCGTTTCATAATGTTCTCAGTGATTACAAACATTTATAACAAGAAAACCAAAGGACCTACCTCAATGGAATTGTTCACAGCCACAGGAAAACTGAAAGAGTTTTATTTTACAACTAGAGATGTTCGACGTATGCACCACGGGTGACACGGCACACATCGATACGATATTCAAGTTCCTGTCACACACGCGTCAACATGGGTGCATCGATATTCTTCACTGCTGCAGTGATCCATGACTTTAGGTCAGCGAGGTCACGTGGCAATGGTCCTTTGCGTACTTTGCACGAAATACGCGTTGCACAGTAACCACAGACTTACTCGTGTGATATTCCAACACACAAAAGACTTCTTCCCGGAGCGGCCATTTTCTCACTACATATGCTCGCATCACCTGGCGGCGGAAATGTAAACTACGATGAAAAACAACTTAGTGGGAAAAAAATTTGAGTTGTTCCTTCTATCTGTACATGTTTCGTAAATACGTGTCCTACGGTTTTCCTATAACAAATTTTTGTAATCACTCAGTACATTATGAAACGCCCTGTATATATGCATGAATATGTTAAGCACAGAATTAACACAAGCCAGTGAACCTTCTAGCAGGTTAACTTTGTATGAAGTACGAAAATACAAAACATCTGGATTTACCGTGTTTATTCAGAGCTGCTACTTTTCATCACAGTGCTCCGACTTCACACAACGTGCGCAGGTACACTCTTCCGCCGTTTACGGTACGGGATCATGTAACAGTGCAGTCTAGAAGAAGTGTACCGACGTTTCCGAGGAACCTGATAGCTTCGTCGCCGCGTATATCTAATGGCGACACCTTGCTTCATACAGGAACCCTCATAGTCACCTCCATGAAAACCTAACACCTCACTCAGATTTTGTAACAGAAAATATCTGGGATATGAGCCAGTGTGTGAGAAGGAACTTGGAGGGCCTGATAAGGGTCACGAAAAGTCTCTTTGCTTAGCTGGACTTGGTGTCGAGATTAGAACCCAAGATCTATCGATTATGGATCAGGTCTACCAATCATTCAAACGTCTAGCTCCCTCTTAGTGTTATAATCATTATGTTTGTAATTATTAGTGTTACCACCGATATTACTATCACATTAGTCATTCGTGAATATGCATCGGTAAGGCCTTCCACACCCGTCTGTGTATACAATATGCACCTGCGTGTGTGTTATCGAGGAAACCAATAATTACTTCTCTCTGTAATGGTCATTACAACGCAGTATGGCAACACACGCCACCTACACAGTTTTAACTTCGCTTTCTCTCCTTATTAAAGTGTATATGGACGTTATCGCCTTGAATCTTCCATTTTGACCATACTTGCTTGTAAGTTATTCCGGGTAATCTACATTTCAGGCGGCTGTACTTGCTACAAATATACAAACATGCACTGTAGTGAATCACAGGGAAGTTCCCAGCTGACCCGGCTTTAGCGGTCCCTTTAATGACCAATGGTTGCACGATCCAGTGCGCAACGTACTAAAGGCACAGTGGCCGCTTATGAACCACTACGTTTGACGTCATACTCTGCACGTCTTCAGTAAAAAGTATTTATTTTTCACTTTATTTTAACAATAAACGGCAATTATTTCTTAAAGCAATACATGTTATTGACCAGTTGCTCTTTGCAATAGAGATGGCCTCTGCTTCCTGTACGAAATTGAAATTAATTTTTTACAGGTGCGCCAGTGAATCGGGCGATTTTAAAAACGTCATGAACAGTAAATGTTTTCATTTATTTAGTTTTAACACATATGAACACCGTGTATATATAAAAGAATTTAGATTTTTTCACTTTCAATTCAACCCATTTAAAAATTTAACACATTGAAAACAAAAGTCCCACTTTCCGAAAATAACATAATGCAGATGACCACCATTCCGCTCTAGGCACTCAGTAAGTCTCTTGCTCTTTGAAGCATCTCCACAGGAATTCATGTGACTTCTTGCTGAATTTGATGTTTCAACTCCTGAACTGTGTGGGGTGTTGGGGTTTTGAATACTTGAGATTTCAGATAATCCCAGAGAAAGAAATCACATGTTGAAAGATCGGATGACCTGGCTGGCCACGTGATGTCCCCATATCTGGAGATAATATGTTTAGGAAACAAATTCCTTACAGCTGCCATGGAATCTCGTGCGGTGTGGCTCGTAGCTCAGTCTTGTTGGAAAAACGTTTCTTCGTTTACTGGATGACGAGCAAGCTCAGGACCTAAGAAGTTCTCCAACATGTGAACGTAACGTGGTCCAATCACAGTTACAGCCTTTTCTCCCTCATCTTCAAAGAAGTAAGGGCCGATAATTCCAAATGAATATATCGCGCACCATACTGTGACTTTTGAACTGTGAAGTGGTCTCTCATGAAGTTCTATGGGGTTTGTGGCAGACCAATAACGGAAATTTTGTTTGTTATCAAACCCGGATAAATGAAAATGAGCGTCATCGCTCATCATTAAGTTGTTTACAAGCTCTTGGTTTTGATTAATTAACTGCAAAAAAACTGGCAGAAATTAACTTTGTTTGCATAGTCACGTTCATGTAGTGCATGTGTAACTTGAATTTTGTTGGGGTTGAAGTGAAGATATGTGTGTAAAGTACGTCGAACGCTGGCTTCAGGCAGCCCGAGTGACACAGAGTGGCGTCGCGCAGAACGGTGTGGACTTCTTTCAGTGGCCTCAATCACTACCGCAACATTCTCGGGTGTACGTACAGTTTTTGCACTACCACCTTTCTTCTTTAGTGCCGAACCAGTAGCTTCGAAGTTTTGAACCCCGGTCTTGTTGGCATGGGCTGATGGAAGAGCACGATTGCGATGAATCCCGAACTTTCTTCGAAATTCACGCTGAGCGATCACAAAACTCTCACCGTTTTTGTAAAACGCTTTCACAACAAAAGCACGTCGTGGTCCAGTCCACGGCTCCATTGCAACTAAAACGCTTTACAGTTGGCAGCAAAATGGCGATAGCGGCATCCGCCCCAGTGTTGCCGAACCAGAAAAACAGCGTTGCAAAATTAACTTCACCGACGCACCCTGTATATCGTTTAGTCCCACTTCAAACTTTAGATGTTGAGGAGGTGGTTCTTTGTTCTGGAAAATAAGTTATATAGTTCTTGAATTTCATTGTGCGCATTTAGGTCTGGAAATGTAGGCTGTGCGTCTATCTGAAACTAGAATGCTTACTTCTGAGTACCTATGGAAAACGTTTCCTCAATTCGTCAGATGCTGTAATACAACGGACCATGTTACCTGCCTCTGGTAGTGCGGGTGATATGAGACGATGCAGATCTTTTTAAGGGCAGCAATTTTGTACGTGGCAGTGGTTCAGTTTATCAAATACTATTGCAACTAATCGTGAAGGTGTATGGTGTGATGTTGTGTGCATTATTCTTCTGACTTGTGGCGGGAGAGAGTCGCGGAATTTTGGCGACATGTTAATGAACTATTGGATTTACAAAACATGCGTAGTATTTCTTGACTGGCGTAGCGACAGTTGTCTTGATAAAAAAGACACGTTTAATTGTTACACGGAATTACTTTGTTCCTTGTTTTTTATTTCTCTTTTCCCCCATGTTTACCTAAAGTTATTTCTTCCATATATTCCATAAGCCTGCTTTGTTATATCTTCTTTATTTTTTCTTTCTTTTTCTGCCTTTCTTCAGTTTGAAAGCTCTAAACTCTTCCTTCACAGGTAAATACTTTCACTTTACAGATCTGTTGCTGTGATGATGATGATGATAAATTATTAATGGGACATTAATAATATTTATGTTAAAGAGATACATTTTCCGATTTATTCACGGGTAGAAAGATAAAACATTTGGCCATATGCTCAGTACTTTTCAACAGAACCAAAGGCATATCTTAATGAAAGCAAAGCATATTTATATACCTGTATGTGTGTTTTGATTAGATGTGGTGATTCAAAAATGCATGTTTGACGAATATATATATATATATAATAAACTCCGTAAACCCTGAAGTTAACGCGGGAAAAATTTACCTCATATCTCAAACAATAGGAGGCCATGTGCGTATAACGTAACACTGATGCGCGTTCTTGCAACCACTGTAGCAGTGGAAAAGCAATAAGTATTACGTATTATAAGTGTATGTTTGCAGCCTTAGTTATCCAGTATGCAGTGCCCATACACCATGTTGTTACCCGCGGCGTGCCTGGCTCTACATTATTTTTCCATATTATCTCATACAAGGCATGCTTTTAAAAAAAATCATTCACTATACGGTGTGAGCTTTTATTTTGTTTACAACTGTTATCTGAAACTTTTTTCATTCTAGGGAGAACTGAGCGAGATGTGATAAAAATGTGTGTTGGTCATGTCATGGTTACTCTTGTTTGATTTTAATGAAACCTAAATATTTCCGACGGATTTTCGAAAAATTCTCAAATATGAAATTTCATAAAAATTCCGTCCAGTGGGAGCCAAGGTGTTCCGTGCGGACGGAAGTAAATAATCGTTTTGCGCAATTTTACGAACGTGTCTGAAAAATCACTTCGTCTTCTTTCCTGAGACCAAGCGGTCAGCGCTGTGTAGGAAAGTAACGGCCGTTTATTCCGAGAATTGCAAGAAACGCGCAAGTCAAATGCGTGGGCAAAGTAGACCATTCTTTGAACATAAACACAGCAACCAAAATCGTTTATGGAGTTTAAATAAACGATTAATTAATGGCAGAATTCTGCAGGTTCGAGCCGCTGTATCTTCCCTATTATTTATAAATTCCAAGTCCTACAATAAATCTTCAAGAGTCGGTAAGTGCTATAATAACGTTCTTATAGAATTTACTATAATTTTAAATGAGAAAAATCTGTTGCTTTGAAGCATTGGGATCCGCTGTTTCATATACCAGTATGAAGAAATCGTCAGCTACATGATACAGACACTTCACACCTCGCAACTTCGTCAAGTGCTTCCTTTTTTCTATTTTATTATGAAAGTGATTTTATTTCCATAAAAAACTATTTGGCAAATCTGCGTCTAAAAATCACGTAAAACTGGGTCAGCAATAAAAGTTTCAGGATCATTGTTAGAAATATGTGATATGGCGAAGATTGCTACAATTCGCAATTATCTCCACCCTCGTACACAAGTCCATTTTACGACACTCATAAAGAAGAATGGCAGCGCTTCACTTTACTGTTCAGTAGGCTTGTGTTGCACACACTACAGCTGCAAGCGCGACTCATCCACTTTGTAATATACAAATTGATTCGTTTGAAGGTAGGATAGAAATACTGGTTTTAAAAACCTGGAAATTTATGTCTTGGATCCATAAAATGGGAGGAGTTTATTGATTAATTCAACAACCAGGAGCGTCTCCAACATGACTGTGTATTGTGGACCTAGTTACTCAAAAGCAACCAGAACTGTAAACAACGTTCAACGTTTGAGTAATAATTGCCTCGTGTATAGCATATAACAGTCTCAAATATAAGGCCTCAATTTAGTGCTTAATTGTGCCCTTTTGTACGGAGAAATATATTTATAGTGTCATTGTGCCAGTGTGTCTCATTTTCCCCGAACAATAATTTTGAACCCACTAGCTTATTTAAGTTACTCATGTATGTTTTTTTTTTTGTGGCGCTACGGCCCAACGCGGGCCATGGCCTCCTCATTCCTGAGGTTTCTTGATCACACACAACGGCGCATCCATGCCCCAGGTGGAATTCGAACCCACGATCTCAGCAGGCGAGCGGCCGCAGACCTACGCCTTAGACCGCGCGGCCACTGGGACCGGCTACTCATGTATAAGTGTTATTATTATTATTATTATTATTTAAAAACCGAAAATAAATGAACACATGCGATGAAACCACTTGAATAATCTGCGGTTTATGTAACTACACTGTATTTTTTCCCCAAATACTCATATATTGCTTGGCAGATGGGATGATTGATGAGTGATTAATTTTAAATGACTGTCGGTCCCAGTAGCCGCGCGGTCTAAGGCCTAGGTCGCTCGCCTGCTGGAATTGTGGGTATGAATCCCACCGAGGGCATGGATGTTTGTCTGCTGTGAGTGTTATATGTAGTCAGGTAGAGAGGTGTCTCTGACGAGCTGACTGCTTGTCTAGAGGAAACCTACCGATTGCGATGCGTCGTTGTGTGTGATCCGTAAACGTCAAAAATGAGGAGGCCATCGCCCGCGGTGGACCACCGCGCCACAGGAAAAAGAAATTTTAAAAGATTTAGAATGAAGCGCTCGCTGCCTACTTGAGATACATTTCCGGCATTTACCTGGACAGACTGAAAAAAAATCGCAAAAAATCCAGCCAGGATGGCCAAAGATTTGGCTGATATTGAAACCAGAGGTTTCCTGATAACGCTACACCTAGACACATTGTCCAAATATTTATAGAATAACAGATAAACAATGACGAAACTGAAGGTTCAGCATAAATTAGACGTAAATCGAGACTTAGGAAAAACCATTGCAAAATAAAATGAATGTGTATGATGGACACAGGCTGAAAAGTGAGGTGAAGAGAAATAGGCCTGCCTCCCAACACTTTTTTATTCACATAAAACGTTCTGAACACCTGCGAATCATCACTTCTAAGACTTGTTGTGTATTTGTTGATTCTTGGTACAGTCAGCAGTTTTCATAGTTTCAGCTGAGGCAAGCCACTTCGGCAAATAGAACACACACACACAACATATATATATATATATATATATAACGCACTTGTTTTATTCTGCACACAATCCATTTCCGGTGTAATCTGCAGATAGACTTCTTGTACGCAATGATGTGCCATCTTACCTTCCAAAATCCAAACATTATAAAAAAACTTAATATAAACGAATAACAAAATGTAAACTCATTCTGTGTTTAGTTGAGCACCACGCCATGAATACGCATGAGAAGATGGAGGTACAGCTCCACGCATTCTTAGTATTGGCTCAAAATCAATATCAGTATTCATCTTCAGGCCACAGCACTTAAAGCTCCCGAAAACAGTTCCACAATCCCGTATACAAAGGGCTGCCCCTCCTGCTTTAGGTTTCTTTTTCAACACATTTGTTTACGTTGCAAATATTGATTGTCGCTGTACATAAGAATATAGTTGTCCTGAAGAGCATTAGACTACAATTCAGATTGTGCTCTCTTTTATACTCAGGGTAGACGAATTACAACGCTTCAAGAAACTAAATTTCTCCATTTGCTACTAGCACACCTACTTTGTTTCAAATTGATCTAATACGTAATAGCGTCCTATCTAATTACATCCATCGACTTGTGGCGTTGTATCTCTTTCGGTGCTGTTCCTTTACATGCGGAATCACTTCTATTCCTTCCCTTCCTTTTTATGGATGTAATTTGTTCTCTTTTGTTATAATTCGTTAGCTGGTTTATGACATTCACATTCTGTTTCCTAAACACCGTCAGTTTCTTGATCTTTAAACAAAAGAGACTTAAAATGCCATTATTTTATTGGGCTGATAAAACACCTCACAAAATTCCCTGCTATTATTTAAGTGGAATCATAAATATAAATTTAACGTATTATTATTATTAACATCATCATAATCATCATCAACGTGTGAAATCTTAAAAAAACTATTGAAAATAATAACCTCACTCTGCAAACTACGTTAGATAACCGATATGTCGATATGGATTCACCGACGACGTGGTAGGTTCTGTGTGCAACGAGAGATTTTCGACTCTGTGAAAGACGGTGAGGAAAATGAGAAGGAAGTCGACCAGTGTAATAGAGGTAGCTCTTCTGTCCCCCTAGAGGCGGCCTGACACCTTCACCACCTCTCATAAAAGCGGTTTAGTGGATCGATTCATCTCCGTAAGCCTCACCCACCCAACCACCCCCATCCATACACACAAACACACACACACACACACACACACACACACCTCTTTCTTATTCTAGCTACGAAATTGAATATTATCTTCCTATATAACTTTTCCTTATAACCAAGTACAGTGTACAATCAGTGTCAGTAAAGTTGTGCCAATAATATTACGTATGGCTCTTCGTGCCATGAATAGCATGCGATCTCTCATATATATACAGTAGCGTTCAGAATATTCTTGCAAATGCACGTACAAAATGACCACCATTAACTGCGACTGGACTGGCAGCCTGAGGAAGAGTGAGAAGTCAGTAAGAAGCCGGAAGACTATAAGACGATATGAAGAAATATGAAAGTACAAAATCCTCAAGTAAGAAAATGCAATCTCACAGATATTAACTGGAATTCCATGCATAAAATGTGGTTACATCTAGATACACTTTTTTTCCATAAAATACAATTCACTATCGTATATCAATCGAACGACGTGGTAGAGAGATGGGTACTCCTGTTTAATGCTTGGTAATTTCTGGGTTCGAATACCATCCATGGCTCCTGTTAACCTTGCAGCAGTTTAGTGTGATACGACATGATATGGTACGTAAGTAACGCCGCTTCGGAGGAGACTGCAGAAGCTGGGTAGTCTTGGCCGGTTTAGACCGAAGGCTGTGTAGACCGCATATATGGAGACAGCCAGTCCTTCCGAAACGTCGGTAACTATGTACAGACAAGCGCCGCATCATATCCTGGGAGACGTGAATCTTCATCAACTCTAAACCTCAAAGGTCATTTGTCTCGGTTAGTCAGAGCTAATTCCAACAGAGTGCCTCAAATTAGGCCATAGTTGCTTCTATTCAAGGCCTTGTAATTCATTATTAGGCCGTTATCTACCTTTCAAGGTTTTAAATTCTGACCTGTAAAAACTTTGCTAAATCAATATATGAATTATTCTTATATGTCACATTAATAAATAGAAACTTACGTAGACAAAACTTCGAAAAGATATAAATTCTGCCACATTAGAAGGAGACAAAGGATCACTGACTACTTCTCCTGTAATGCCCTAAAAATTTTCATATTTCTTAAAGAGTGGGAGTTCATTAGCAAGACAAGCCATATGCGTATATCGTAATACTGAGGCTCTTTCATGCAACTGTTTTTGCAATGGAAAAGCAATAAGTACTACTTATGTTTATTGGACCTTGCATCATTGTGATAGTTGAAGAATAAAAGACCAACTTGATGTCACTTGCTATTTTATTTCACTTCTGATGTGCTCAACATGTTTCGGACATTAATATATCCATCATCAGGAGCTTGCAACTATTCTGTTGAATTACCACATGGCTGCAGCCTGCAACCACTCCAACCCAACCACACCGAAACTCCAACACACATCGAACCAAGAACAAGACGACCAATGTGGTAATTCAACAGAATAGTCGCAAGCTCTTGATGATGGATATATTAATGTCCGAAACATGTTGAGCACATCAGAAGTGAAATAAAATAGCAAGTGACATCAAGTTGGTCTTTTATTCTTCAAGTACTACTTAATTTGAATGTGTGCTTGTAGTCTTTGGTACCCAGCACACAATGCGCATGTGCCCTATTTGTCATCTGTGGCCAGCCAGTTCCACAATGTTTTCCACATTATCTCACAAACACCACGACTTTCAGAATAATAAAAGTTTATTGAATATAAAATGTGTGGTTTGAGTGGTCTCTGGAAAGTACTGGAGAACGGAACAGTAAATACGCTTGTTTTATTAAGTGTATGTGCTCAAACTACAAGATTCTGGGACTGAAGCTATCGCCAATTACATTATGGAGCGTAAGATAATTGTTGCTGGTTATGTTCTTGTTGTGACTCCGGGGATTTGGTGGAAGGAAATTTGTAACTGAATGAGTTCATCAGTAGCAGAATCTAAAGTTAAATTGTGTTCTTCTTGGTTGTCATGCAGTAGATAACAATGTTCACAGTTTCACTAAAACCTCGCAAACACTTACAAAAAAGTAAACACTTACAACCCTTTAGTAAAGGAAGGTGTGTTTTGTACGTGTTTTTGAATGGTTTAAAGAATTTACAGAGGTAAGTGAGAACTATGAAAACTATCCACGCTTTTGGTGTCCATCGACTATTAAAAGCCTTGAAGTTAAAGGTAAAGCAATCCCATTACAGGCCTGGACAGGCCCTGAGGGTTCCAGGAGCCTGAGTCTCCCGGATTTCAAGCCAGTCGGCACATGGAGTTTGTAAGGTTGTCAGCCCTACGCACCGGCTACCTTTACCCCCAAGAAAATATTCCTGGTACTCATTTCTGTTAGAAGCTGAGTCAACCCCAGGGTCATAGTGCGGCTGGTAGGATTAAGTAAAAAAAAAAAATCCAAAAACAACTTCGGGAATCGAATCCGCGACCTTTCGGCTTGTAGCGCAGTGCTTAAACTAGCTGCGCCACCGCATAACCCCAAAGCCTTGAAAGCGTGCAAAAATTCAAGATCTAGGGGCCATAGATCTTAAATGACTCTAAATCTATGGTCAACTGCACATTAACCCTCAGATGATTCGTCCGATTCTTCATGAAGATGTGGGAAGAAGGAAGATCTGCGGGAAGGTTCTTCCAGTCTTACGTACAAGCAAAAGAAACACGTAGTCACAAATTGAGTAGATCATCACGCAGTACCGAAGACCACCCACCCACTCTATTCATCTAACCTTTCCGACAGTCGACTTTTTACTGTTCCCTAAAGTGCGTACCGCCCTTAAAAGAAGACGACATCAGGAAGGGCAAAGATACAAAGAAGAATGTAACAGCCGATTAAGGCAGTTTTTTTGAAACCATAAATGGCTGTTCTGTGCAAAGTTTGTAAAGACTTTGAAGGAAAAAATTTCTTGTTACTTGATGTGATTATTTGGAGAACTACTGATTAATTCTGAGGATCCTACTGTTCATGATCAAGATCTTTCTAACGACATGCAGGGTTTCATTAATAACTCTTAACATCGGAATACCTGTGGTTACGTAAGAAATAGTTGACGCAACTAAGTGTTAATTGTTTAGTAAAGCGACATGTTTTCGACCTATTCTCAGAGTACAACCAACAAGGTGAGAGGTTTCTCAATTTCTTTATTTATTTCTGTAAGACGCTCAACGTGTTTCAGACGGTTTTATCCGTCCATCATCAGGAGCTCAAAAGTGCACATAGAGTGTCAGGCATTTGTCAGACCATTACTGCTACCTGCTGCTAGTCATCCAGGCTAGCAGAAGATAGCAGTATTGGTATGACAAATACCTGACGCTGTATGTGCAGTTTTGAGCTCCTGATGATGGACGGATAAAAACCGTCTGAAACACGTTGAGCGTCTTACAGAAATAAATAAATTGAGAAACGTCGCATCTTGCTGGTTGTAATCTGAGAATATATTAGCGATGCACGGACGTATGAATGTTAACTGTTTCTACCACTTACAGGGGTGCTGATAAGTCCTTAGCCCGACAAGGAAGGAAACAAGCTAATGTTTCTCTCAGAACGGCGTGAATGTCCTTCGGCGCCTTGTCTTGCTGGAAAAAAAAACTTGCTGACAGCTCGCGTCTCGATGTCGTTGAAATCGTGCGCGTCCGTTACATGCTTCCGAGTTTGTTTCCTTCCTGGTCGGGCTAAGAACTTATCAGCACCCCGGTACGTCATATTAAGGCAAACGTATAGAATATAAGACATAAAAGAGAAACGCAAATATACCTTGCTTTTTGGAAATTGAGATCTAATTTTTGCAGACCGAAACCCATGCTGCAATTATAAGTATGGTGAAAATAAGTTAAAACAGTTCATTGGCTAAAAAGGAAGCCTTCTAAACTATTAAGAAGATCACACACAGTCAGACGCACAGCCGGTAAGACTTCTCTGAAGAATGAACAGCTCATCGGCCACTACATACTTATTTCTTCAGGTACTAAGAATAACTTAAAATTAAATAAATCACTGCACACAAAAAAAGGCGTTTTAATTATGCAGTCTATTGCATGCTATATCGTTCTGCATAAACGTGCACTAATCAATATATTGCTATGGAAACTGTAGTAGTAAAACATGATACAATATACAGTACTAAATTCCCGCAGCTGCTATCCGCGCCATCTGGATCCATTTACAGATGAACAGTTAGAGTTCTTTTTTCCATGGGACATGTGTATATTGTTTTCATACGCAGAATATGGCGTCACGAATATCAGGAGTGTCACAATATAGCATGCGCCAGGAATCAGAACCCTTGCTTTGTGAACCGGATACTGCTGATTAAATTTCAGAAACCTCAATCCCTGCTTGCCAGTGTTGTTACGGTATGGCAAAAGAAGCACGATTTGCTCACTGCGCATTTTTCAGAAGACAGTGAGGGCGTCGGTATAGCTCAGTCAGCACTGTGTCTAACCGATAGGCTGATCAACCAGGCAAGATTGCTTTGCTTTCACACAAAATCTGTCTCTTCTACAAAGCGTCAATAATGACCCTTAGGTCCTACCATCCTTATTTTCAAAGGTTACCGGTGCCAGTTCCTGAAGCTAAAATGGCCGAGGCGTGAAGCTGACCATTCTTCAATCTCGTGCTGAAGTCATGAATTACTGGAGCTGTACCTCAGCTACAACCTACGCATTCACGAAATGTACAGGAATATCTTCAGCAGTTCAATTGACGGGAGCCACGAAAACTTTAATTAGTATTTGCAGTCTCCCGGCCGAAATTTGAAGCCGGAACTTCTGGAATAGAAAGAATGGTCATTGTCCCCTCTAAAGCAATTTTAGGTAAAAATAATATCCTCACCTGCACAATGGTTAGCGTACGGTCTGGTAACTGGAAAGGGTATGTAGTCAAACACAACCATGTCAATTAAGATATTTAATGATTATACTAGACACCTACATGATTCGGCAGCTACTGGCCATCTTCAGGTTGTCTTCAAGAGAACACAATATATATAGTAGGAACTTAAGTTATCTTGAAGACAACCTGAAAATGGCCAGTAGGGGCCGAAACATGTAGTTGTCTAGTATAGTCATTAAACATCTTAAATGACATAGTTGTGTTTGACTACATACCCTTTCCAGTTTTCACACACACAACGGGGATGACACACTTCCAAGTAGGGTCTGGTAATTGGTGAGGTGTCTGTACGTACAAAGGAATCCATTACGAACATAAAAATGATCGATAATAGTCATCATAAGCATCACCACCATTACTATCAGCTTCAAGACAGGCCAAAAAGAGCCCGTTCCGTTGCAGCAGACTGTCTGTACAGAACCTTCCTGATTTTCCAATAATTCTCTGAAGTTTACGATGCAATTTTTTTTGTGCTGGTGGACCACCAACCGTTCCGTGTAACGAAAAAGACCAAGGACTTTTAAATCAGGATATTCATCTCCTGGACCGACAGCTTTCACCACAGCTATCAAGTTTTTTCCCTGTTCATTTTCTGAATTTTAAATCGATTCCCCAAGAGTCTGAATTGCCAAGAAATTACACTCTGCAGGCTCAAACTTCACAGGCGACTAGAGGTCACTGTGAAAGAGAATTCTGTTCTTATCTTCTATATGATTTAGACTGGGCTCTGACCTTCCTAACAATGTATAACCTGAGACGCACTCGAAGACGCTGCAGTTCCGCATTAGGTTTTCTTAATCAATAAAAGGCAAACGTCGGATTAATGACGACTGAAACTCGGTCATTACTAGCTCTGTCCACCAGAGCAATTTCCACGGTTATAACCGATTTCGCCATTTAGGTCGTGACGGCAATGAGAGTCATGGGTACGGTCTTATGAATTGTGATGTCATACAGATTGAAGCATAAAGACGTTTCAGAGAAACCTGATGTTTCCTTCTTTATCATAAAAGTGTGTATGAATCGCCGACAGATGAAGTTTTTCACGGAGGTGAAGGCAGAAGTAGCAGAATTCTCCGGAATACTGGCAACTATCCACTACATAACGTGGCGCCACATCCAAGAAGACCTTGTTGTTGTGAAATGCTGCATTGTCTAATATGGCTCAAGACATATTCCTGGGTTAGGTAAGAAAGCTTTGGGTTCTATAAAATATACGTTAATGTATTTACAGACCAGATGAGCGGCTATCAGCTTCTCATAGAAGTACTCTGCTCTATGTAATTAGTTTTGTTGGTAAATTCCGCTGTCAATATGTAAATAATCCTGTTTTGTATTGGGAAGTTCCCAAATTCAAATTTTCATCCAGAGGCAGGTATCTCTCTCATTTGCCTATTTTCCTGCTAAACACGGAAATGTTGGACTTATTTATCATGACCTTTATACGTTTTTCCATTAAACTTCTGAAGAGTAAGGCCAAATATATGAGTCCAAAATTTAAGCATGGGAATAGATCTTGAAAAGGTGAACAAATTTTAAAACCTAATAACCTCTATAGTGTAAAATAGTAAGAGATCGACTTAAGAAGCTTTTTTTAGCTTTTGTTTGGTGATAACGAATAAAACCATTGGATTCAGGCAAGTGGATTTTGGTAATGTGATATAACATAATTATCCCTGCATACTGCATGTGCAGTAATGCTCGTATGTCAAAAATAAAAGAAACACGGTAACGTTTTGAAGTATTATAAATATATCCTACAAATTTTACATACACAGAATCCACAGCCCCACGTAAGTAATAAGTTCTTTACAAAGTTTAAATAAAACGCCATCAGTCCAATAATAATAGGCTTCAACTATTTCAAAATTTGCATTATGAAAGCAGGCTGTACGACATAACACATGCTGTCAGCTCGGCATAGACAACACGCGACTTATTCTGAGGTCTTCTGGATAGAGAAGCAGTGTAATTTCGCAAAGGTTACCGATGTTTCGGAAAATCAGGGTTTCTCCACTTTTACCTTCAAACAAAAGTAGTTCTATACTAAAAAATATGTGCCAATTTCCTCCGAAATTTCGGTAAACAAAAGGCCCATCTCTGTTCTTCACCCCAAGGGAAAATTCACGTCTCATGATTCCTTTCTATTTTTCTGCTGTCTGTCCCGAAGATGGTTCTGATTGGACAGCCCTTCCAAAAGCTTTTTTTCACACCTAATGACTTCTAGGAATCAAAAACTTTATTTTTATTCATATTTTCAATGCCCCTTATGTATGTGCGCGCGAGTGTGTGTGTGGGTGTGGGTGATTGCGTGTTTTGCCAGAGTCGGAAGCACTTATGCGCCATGTAGCTATCTCTGCGCCTAGTCGCTCTTATTCTACACCGCACATACACCGTGCTGCTATAGGTTGTCTGCTATTTCTGTACTCTGAACTGGCTGCGCAGACGCCTTCATTCGAGACGTGGTCGTCTGATGGGCCCCAGTCGAATGACTTGAATGTCTGTCAGCAATAACATGGCTTGTAAAACTCTGCTCCTGCGTTTTAATCAGGCAGAATACATAATTCTGATGATTTCTACCTAAAATATTCAAACTGTAACAATCTATTGTAACTCTTGTGAGTTTGCCTGAAGATTACTTCCATTTGATGTCATTTCATCCTTCAAAGTATGGCTACTATCAAATACATAATATCGATTGTCGTGAATAAAAGACGCACGTATATCAGATTTTCAAAATGGTGGAAGTTTTGATTGTGCTCTCTGTTTGATGACATAGTGTAATATTGTAAGTCTTTATTGACGTTTCGGAATATTTTATGGCTCTCTGGAACATAATATTATTTATTCTTGGTGGTTCTTGTTCTACGAAACCGTGTCTTCTTGCATGGATTATCGACTTTTGGAAGAAAGAATAGTGTTGTGGTTTATGACACTACATAAACTTTTACGTGGATACTGACATCTCAGATAAGGGTTTAGCCTTCTGGACGATGACATTTTGTAGGCTAGCAGGGGTTATCAAGGTTTCGGCAAACCTGCTGCCTTCACATTCAGTACCACCTTACCCAAACCACAATGTACAAAGACATACCGAACTCCGAAAATATAAAACGGAGATTATCCATGAATGCAGACTTTGTTTATAAAGCTCGCAAATAAAATATTCCTTTCATTCAGTACTGCTTTTATTGAAGTCACTATGGTGTCACAAATTTTCACAATGCGCAGTCTGCGCTAACCAAAGTTTTAATGAAAACTGTTGGCAGCGGGAACTTGTAATGTAGACTGCTCTGCCAAGCTCAGTGTTCTACACGCATTATATTTAAATGAAAATTAATTGGTGGTAAAACGTACTGTTTTCCCACATCTACTGGCAAAATTGTGTCATTTTTTATTGAAGTAAAATACAACACATGATTAAACGTACAAAACCTACAGCTTCTATATAAATGGAATCATTTGTCTGATTTAGGGCCATGTGGCCCACGTGTGCAATCACTGTAATTGAACGAGATCGGTGAGATATTTCTTTAGCAGCTGAGAGATTTGCACATTCTCATTAAAGGCACTGGACCTTACCAACTCTGTTAACGATAATTGAAATGCGTGAGTTGACCGTTTTGAATCCAGATTGGGTACTGTTTAATGTACTTGTGGCATTCATGCCCACCTTTATCTGTCACGCCACATCCTGCAGCCTAACGTAATTCTCTCGTGCCGTTTCGACAATGGGATCCAGCACTTCAATCCTACCTAGGACATTGGTGTACGCCTTCCTTTCGTCTGTCTGTATTGGCTTTGCGAAGCGTTGATCCGCTGTTCAAAGAGTGCTAAATGATGTCTACCAACAAGATTTAGAAGCCCATATAACGGGGGTTCTTAGAACGCATTAGCCTGAAGAAGCAGTGAACAGACCATTCAGTATCTCAGAAACGTAGCATCGAACATCGCGATGATCGTGACTGAAAAACGAGAAAAGATTTTGGACTCGGAGTTTATGTCCTGATCCTTGTAATATACTGTAACTCGTGTGCCGAGGGCAGCCGCCAACACGAAAGGCGTTGCAGATACATTGTGATACCTGGGCGCTTTCGCGTAACCACAGTTGCCATGAAAAAGTGTAAGTGTTAAATACTAAGAATGTGTGTCTCTATTCTTGCCTTATTTATATTGCGTGCGAAGAGCATGCACTGTATCGTATTTTCGTCCGTGGCCTGTCTGGTTCTACAATATTTTGTCCACATATCTCATAAAGGGTACGATTTTTGGAAAACTCTTATTAAACATAAAAATGTGTATTTTGATTCTCTCTGCAACTTTGTCTGAAATATTTCTCATTTTAAGAAAAAGTCAGGGCGATATTATCGTAAATAACGTAGGAATTTTAGTAAACTAGCGGTGAGTCTTGTCAGAATTTAATGTAACTTGAATATTCTCGACAGATTTAAAAATAAATACCAAACTTCAAATTTAATGACAATCCGCCCAATGCGAGCCGAGGTGTTGTTCTATGCGGACATAGGGACAGACAGACAGACATGATAAAGCTAATATTCGCTTTTCCAAATTTTGCGAAAGCTCCTGAAACCATATTCTCTACAGGAACTCTCCCAGTCGAGATTCGAATCTTACCCATCCCGAACACAAGTTAGACTTTTACAAGAACACCAACCTGTCCGGTTTGTTGTTGTTGTTGTTGTTGTTGTTATTATAATCATCGTCGTCTGCATCATCATCATCATTACACCATAACTTCCTTAGCAGTTGCAGTCAGAGTACTATTATTGAATATTGCAAGTAAATAAAAATACACCTTTTCATAAATATTCTGTCTTTGACATAACATCTTTAAATGTAATCATACCGATACAGGCCTACGTGTTACATTTTTTAACAATAAAGATGTAGAGGCTTTCTTAAAGTAGTAATAAATAAAGAGAAAGTATTTCTAATTTTCCACGCCTAAAATTCAGACCTCGAAACACATTTCCTTCAAAATTTTCTCCTACGTTTTCTGACTCCTCCGTCCATGTCATCTCGCATGCCGGTCTTCAATGCAATAATCTGAATTCTGAGGTGTGTCAACCCCGTTGTGTGTTTAAGCTATATGGTGAGGTAAATTCAGTCAACAACACAACTATATAGTTTTGTTTTTGACTGAATGTACCTCACCATATAAGTTATAAAACAACTATAAAATTCCATAAACTTCTGGAAGTTATAAACATAATATTTAAAATAATTATGTCCTGCTCTGCTATATCGAATATCGAACTAAACATTGAAATATTTTCGCGCATGTTCAGGCAACGTATGAATATAATGTGCAGTACACGACGTCATCTGCACACATGACAGCATTCGATTCCAAAAGAACTGAACTGTTTTACATTCATTGTTCCGTTCATCATTGTAATTGTTCCAAAATAATTACCAACAAGATGACACTTATGGACTATCCTTTATTTCATGGTTAGTCGTCCTTCACTCTACATGTTTCGAGCTTCAGAGAGCTCATCATCAGGAGTTCACTTTTTTTTTGTACAGGCAGTCTCTGGCATACTGTGTAATCTTTTGCTGTATTCACCCGTTCTCCTACAGTCGGGAACAGAACACGTAGGAGAACGGGTAAATACAGCAAAAGATTACACAGCATGCCAGAGACTGCCTGTACAGAAAAAAAGTGAACTCCTGATGATGAGCTCCCTGAAGCTCGAAACATATAGAGTGAAGGACGACTAACCGTGAAATAAAGGATAGTCCATAAGTGTCATCTTGTTGGTAATTATTTTGGAACAACTGTACTGAGTTGCATGTCAGAGGTCATTTAGCAAATAAATGCTTTACAACAACAGTGCTCGTTTTTCGCCCCAGGATTTGCTTGTTGTCATACATAAACAGCACAAATATAACACTCAGTTGGGAAAACGCAGAATTGTAAAACGTTAAAGAGGAGGATGTTTGTATTTGTCACCATTCTAAGAGGGTTAGGAAGACGAAGACTGCCACAGAAAACAAGATAGGACGGAGAAAATTAAGACACATTTTTGGTAGAGTACTCTGACTAAGTACATTCTAATTCAAGGCAGTTTCACACAACGTCAAGAGATTTATGTAAATTGTACAAAATAGTGGCTTTGACGTGCAGTTATACTGAGCCGCATTCGATTTCGCGTAATGAGGACAGCGCTGTTATAATGACGGCAGCACCCACGACCTTCCTCGCGTCACTTTACATTACGGCAAACCTTAATGTTCTTTCACGCCCCTCACTCAGTTTCTCTTACTTCGGCAAGAGAAGACATAAATATTTAAATGCAACTAATGTCTGGAACAGCTGTGCAGCAGTTTAGTAACTACTTGCAAGACAGTGACTAACATTCTGTGTGACCTGGTTTAATACTCACGGTAGGACTTCGTTTTTCGAACTACACAAAATTCAAAATTTGGTGTGTCGTGGATTCAAGTCTTATGTTGTAACTGCGATTAACAGAACGGCGATTATCTAACTAGTTTTTAAATAAGAAAATGGAAGATTCATAATAGATTTCAGGTGTTCATCGCCTTAAAGATACATATTTTCTTCATCTGTGGTATAACATCATGTTTCCTGGTAGATAGGTCAGACATGAAGTGGCTTTAGCACTGACAGTGGTGGCAAAATATTCTTCCGAAATGTCTGTACACACGTACCATAATACATCCTTGTGTCATTATGCACAATATCGCGTCAGTATAGGGAAGAGGGTTGGGGAGGGGGGAACGAGTCTTTATGGAAAAGGTTTGTAGGAATAGTAAGTGATGAGAAGTGAAGGACTGTGGTGAAAGCGTGAGTGAATTAATAATTGGGGGGAGGTGGGGAAGAAACAATTACAAGAAACTACACGCAGTACTCTCTTACTTGGGTGTTTTTACCATCTGTACATGTTTTATTCTAATTTGTCTCGTGTGTATTGTTGCTAGTTTTAAGTTGTCTTGTGTGTAATAGTTGTTGGTTGGCCGTGTGTATTGTTGTAGTTGTCTTGTGTGTTTTGTTGTCATCTTATGTGTATTTGTTGTACAGTGTGTGCATTGCAGACTGCTGGCTAGAAGTCAGTATTCCGAAGGTCCTGCGACCGGCCATCTCGACACAGGTTCTTCTTGGTTTCCCTGTGTCTATAAGCAAATGCTGAGATGGTTCCGAAGATTCCAAGTTGCCACTACATGTTTCTCATGTAGCCCTCCCGACTTAAATTTAGTAGTAACCAATTTCATATTTTGTATGTATGTAAAATAACCACTGCCACCGGGTGACAACGCAATTGCCGTTAATAAATACTTTTATTATTAAAGAACTCTCAGCTTCCCAGCAAAGAAGATATAACATTGAATTCTCACGGGAATGGAAAAGAAATTCCAGGTTGGATATAAAATGGCCTAGTCACTACATGAGTAGGCTAAATTTTACAATTACGTGCATGTTGTTCTTTATTTTAGAGTTTTAGTTAAGCTATTTTACACTCTGTTATAGATAATGGAAGCAAAAAAACCTTTGTAAAAATCGGGTATTTATCCTGATGTACCACAAGCAATATTCTCATAATTGGCATTGCGACTGCCGTAATATTTAACCGGATGACACACTTAAATCTTAAAATAACTTACCTGTTCTCATTCTTATAAAACTAACTAGATGCACTAATTTCTCAAATTTATTTTTGGAATAAAACTCTACATGTTTCGGACAGTTCCTGTGTCCATCATAAGGAGTTTTTCACTGAACACAGCAGTGTTATATGTCATACAGTTTTGCTGACGGCTTGCTGATCGCAAGCTGTCAGCAAACCTGTATGACATATACCATTGTTGTGTGTACAGTGAAAAACTCCTGATGATGGACAGAAGAACTATCCGAAGCATGTAGAGTTTTATTCCAAAAATAAATTTGAGAAACTGGTGCATCTAGTTGATTTTATTATAAGAATTTATCACGATGCACGATTACCTGAACGCCAATATAACTTATCTCCAAAGGTTAATGTTGCCATCAACGTGACATTTGTTGATGTAGGGTCTACAAGGGTGAAAGTGGGCTCCTATCGCACTGGAAGGTCGCCTGCATCTTACCCTTAAGAAGACACAACTCTCAAACATTTATCACGAAGGTGACAAAGTTCAGCATTCAATTCGCCTCAGTAAACTTACTTTAGACCAGGGCTTTGCCAACCAGAGCTAAAAGATCACATGTGTGGAGAGTCTATTAAAAATACTAAACATATTTTCTAGGTGCATAATTTGGGATTTGGTTCCTTTTTTAGCTTTGGTACTTATTTCTAGCTTAGTGGTCATATGTAATTACCATGCTATCAAGTTTTTGCAAAATTACAAATGATAACATGAACAACTGCTGCTGACGGACACCTCAAAGCTGTAATTGTTATATCGATGGAATTCTTCATATTTTGTTTTGATAAACTAATGATAACTTGTGTATTACCACCTAACGCAACAATTTTATGATAGTCAACAGTGCATACTGCACGTTTCGGTCAATTAGATTATCTTCACTATGACAGTATATAATTAAAACCAAGTGGAATGCGTTAAATTTACGTATGAAATATATCACAGCGCACATTTTTAAGGCCAGTACGTTCATACCTAAAGATGGTCGTATTCACCGAAATATGTCTATTGTAACAAAATTGTTGTGCTTCATGATAAGGTAAAGCAATCCTTGTACAGGTCCTGAGAGTTCAAGAAGTTTGAGGCTCCTAGATTACAAGACAATTGGCACATGAATTTGGCAAGATTATCAGCCCTAAGTACCGGCTGCCTTTACCCCCCCCCCCCCAGGAAATATTCCTGGTAGTCATTTTTTTTAGGGGCTGGGTCGACCCCAGGCCCATAGAGCGGCCGAAAGGATTATGTCAAAGCAAAAAAAAACCATAAGAAATCAAAAACCCGACC
>Ga0123352_10003311_pt1 | contig 23192 bp, 12 predicted proteins | sample TergutLab28metaG_FD_89700 | JGI IMG/M metagenome (GOLD analysis project Ga0123352, IMG submission 89700) | Labiotermes labralis P1 segment gut microbial communities from Petit-Saut dam, French Guiana - Lab288 P1 | ecosystem: Host-associated > Arthropoda: Insects > Digestive system > Gut ...
CAACAGCAGCAGCAGGATTAGTATTATAGTAATAGTATTTGTAGTAGTAGTAGTAGTAGTAGTGGTGGTGGTGGTGGTGGTGGTGGTGGTGGTGGTGGTGGTGGTGGTGGTGGTAGCAGCAGCAGAAGTAATAATAGTAGTAACAGTAATACGGCCTGGAAAATCGCTGTATGACTTCAAGCGAGTTTGGCCCTGAAGTAAAAAGGAGGAAAGCACATAGTGAAGCCCGATGATAAGGCTACAGAGAAACCGGGTGAACGAAATTTCCAATGACCTCAAACCGTCCCTAAACATCATAAACGATAGCAAGTTCATTGATTTCTCGTATAGCGAGATTTTTCAATGAATGAAATTTAGCATTGTTACCGCCCACCATCCGTTCTCCTTACACGAAACAAGGATAAGGCTGGTCTCCAGTTGAAATGTACGTTGTCACCCCGCACATTAGCATGTAAATGTGACATGCAATATGAATTAATGCCGGTCCGCTCGTCGCATCTTGAAAAGTTACGTGGTTCAATAAATGTTCCTCAAAATAAACAGGCTTTTAGCTTTTTTTACAAAAACTTATTAAATCTAATCCTTCCATATGCATGCATCGTGCATTTTTCTTAGCAATCATGATGGCCAGAGGACTTGTTTAAAAAGGAATCTTTAACGGCTGCTTCAAGAAAATGTTTTTGATCTTGTTTTTAACTTATGTCTAACTCAGTCCCATGCAGTGTGTTACAAGGAGACTGCAGACATTCAATCGCAAAAACATTTTGTGGTACGGATAATTTAAAATTGTCTTTCCACTTTTGATACCATTTTGTAAGAATAAAAGATGAGACATTTAGTGTCCTGCTTGGTAAGGGTGCACTTAGCACGTACCATTGCTGTTATTTTGTTCTTTCATGGAACAATTCCGAAGTTTTTCAGTCAATTTTCTTCATCAGTTACACAATCTTTAATTTCAAGCGCCTTCCATCAGTCGTCACGGCAACTTCTCCGACCGGTATGTCTTGCGTGTTGCCTGTTCGTGTGGCTGAAGGCTTTTCGGATCCAAGATATTAATTAGATGGTCCATGAATTCCTGTTGCAAGGTTTTAATATCTGGGCAGAAAGAATGAAACCTGTCAAGCCGTGACAATTTCTACCCGGATTAATTCCTGTCTATTTCCATTTCCCCTAAGAGATTCTACTACTAAATAGCAGCGTACTAGTATCTTATCCCACAACTGGTAATCCGGATGGGTTAGGGTAGTTGCTACAGCGACTTGGCTGCAGGCTGTATGGCAAGATTTCAAATCCTGGTAGGGCAAGAGGTTTTTGATTTCTCCAAAACGTCCAGACCGGTTCTTGGGGCCCACGGAGTCTCATTTTCCATATGTGCCGGGGTTCTTTTCCTGGGAGGTAAAGCGGCCGGGGCGTGAAAATTACCACCAGTAGCCATCTAGTGCCGAAATAAGAACGAATGGAGCTGTGCTTATACTCCGCCTATATGCCTTCAGGGCTTAGATATGGAAGATTTGTCTTTGCCTTTACCTTTACACTGGCAATTTGTATAATTACCCTGTATTAGGTTGCCCTGCGGCCCATCCAGCCTCCTATGCAATGGGTACCGGGTCTCTCCCGGAGGTAAAGCGGCCGGAGCGTGGCGTTGACCACCTACCCCCATATAGTGCTGAGGTTAAAGAAAGAGTAGAACTATACCTCTACTCCACATCCGGTCCTTCGTGGTCTGTTATAGAGTGAACTAAACCTTTACCTTTACCCCGTATTAGGTTATTGTCTTTTCTGTTGACGTCTTCCTCTTTCAGCTTAATCTCTTTTGTTATTTCTACAGACTGGTCACAAGGTACGTTTTATTTTCAGAAAATAACAAACACGGAAATTTTTCTGGACCTTGCCATGGGTTGTGACTGCACGTAAACTTAGACACACACCTAGCTACCAAACTCTACGGCGCCACATTTTAGACGAATGTAATGTTTTCACTGTACGTCGGTACCACTTTTCACAGTTGGTGTGGAGGAAAGGCTCCACATTTGATACCCTAGACAGAGAGAGGTATGAACATCTGCATGATACAGACACACTATCCCAGTTGACACCTCACAGTGTGTACAGGAATGGAGTGTGGAAATACCAAATATTCGATCCGCATGCGATGGTGAATCGAATACCGTCTATGATTGGAAGTTGTGTGTTGGTGGTGCAGTCTACAGCCAGTTGAAAGAAAGTACATTTTATGTTTCTGGGTTTATTCGGACGACTGCAATGTCTGCTGTAATAACCTAGCTGCTTCTTAGAAAATACAGGAGAATTTATCCAAGAAGCGATATCATATACCGATAAATCATGTCGCATAAATGTCTTCTACTGAAGACATTGGTTAATCTGGCTCTAATAAAACACTTGTCCTTTGGTTAATATTGTATGAATAATTCTTAGAAATGAATGCTTTTCATATTGCTGTTGTCTAAGAAAGGATTCAGTTAGATAGACATCAACATGTTATCCAAAATTTTAGTCACTGCTCCGTAACTTTCCTCTGTAGCTTAAGCTTTCAGAGTAGGAGCAGGGCCTTCATGGAGATGCAAACAAACGTTATCGGATCGCATGCCTGCAGGTAGAAGCGGAGTTCTCTCCCGCGCTGACCTGTCAGCCCTTGTTAGCGATTGTTTCTCCCAAGATGCCGCCAGCAGCTTCACTGTGTTGTTATGAAGTCAAATTGTCCTGCTTTATACTGAATGTTCCAGCACTGAGTCCTGGGGCAGCTAAACTTTTTCCACGTGACCTTTTGTCATTAAATAGCCTCAAAATTAATAAGTCTGTTAAATTCGAGGTTTGAATTTTTGCTTTTGCTGTGCAATTTTCGGGCGCCACATTTCGTGTCTAAAGTAGTGCAAATTCAAGGAGCTGTGTGCCTAGCCAGCTTTCAGCCGATATCATGTACAGCGCCTGGCACAACTTTTACGCATTGCACCAATAGACGAAATATTCTTTCTTAGTCTGCATCAGAATGAATTACAGAACGTACCAACAGAACACGGTACGTTTTTAGCCCAGACGGTCACTCGCGACTTATTTTCTCAGTCCATTTTTTTTACATTTAATAGTGTAAGATTTAACTCGTCGTTTGTTATTTTCCCTAGTAACCATTTCCACCATCCTTTTTGTCTTCCATAATGCTGCTGCTTTCTTTCTTTTTTTGTCCCTATTTTCTCAGCAGAGTCACCATTCAGTACCGCAACTAAATAAACAAGGCTCTAATTCTCTTTCTTTCGGCCATCTAATGTGTTTATTTTTTTAAATAATTTGTAATAACTGTACCATAGAGTTATTTAATTTGTGGACTCGATGAGAGAGAAGAAAGGATATTCTGTTCATGTGTAAGACATTTTTGTGAAAGGATTCTACGATTCAAGTCTGCACTCTGCCTTATATGACGCCCTTGGCGTGTGAATCAGTGCGTAATGCTATTTTTACAGCTGATTGCACCCGCACGTACGCTAGATAGGAGTCGTCACGAAACAGACAAGCGGTAGTATCTTTACTGTCCTTCCTTTGACATAACGGCTTCATGACTGTTGCAAGTGAAATTCTGATTTCGTAATATCCCTATACAGCTTTAACGTATGAGAAAGAATAAATTGGAAGATTGTCTGTGAAATTCGTAGCTACACACACCGCGGATTAGCTGACGAATATTACGGTAATCCCATCCGAATGTTTAGCCTTTTCTAGTGAAGGAATATCTGCCCTTCCCCCTGGCACCACCAGTAATCATACGCTGAAAAATAAAGCAATCTGAAAACAGTTCCGTTCCTTAAACAAAAATGTAACAAGGGACGACTAAGTTCATACATTACAAACATTATGAGAAATGCTATGCTTATGGTTCCGTGCATCGCTGATCTATATTAATAATTGTCGAACGAGATGCAACACAAAGCAGTCTATTATTCTGCAAGTTCACTCTACATGTTGCGGGTGTCAACCAGACCCATCATCAGGAGTACACAAAACTGGAACTACAGCCTCCAGTAGTGGTCATATTTTTTGTACAGCTACCTCCCTCCAAAGTGGCCAAGGAAAAATGTAATTGTGGAACGCGACGAAGATTTTATTTGTCAAATGCTAAGTTGTGTTCCATTGAAAATAGTTTGTCCAGAGGTGAATTCGTCAGCTAATTCATCTGACTTCCTCTTGAACAAGAATTTCCTTATTCTTGGGAAAGTCAATTCGACAAGGGGGAAATTGAATACCTATACCACTGATGTAAATAATTACACGAGATTTTAGATGCAAAACGTAAGCAATTTCTGTTGCTAATTCAATTCACAGTTCCTCCAGGCCTTCTAATTCTACTTTTCAATCGCTAATTTCACGTCTTCGACCTCCAAAGTTTTGCTGTGGGCAATGCTTTTAAATCAGTGACAAAGGAACTCCAAAGACAGCGCGGAGGTAAGAGGTGAAGTGGGTACGAGATCTCGTATGTGTCATGTAGGATGGGTGGTGTGGGTACATGGGTTCTGCTATTGTATTCTATTCTAGGTGCAATTTTTATATAAATTGCACACTGTGTATTTATAAGCTAAGTGCACATGTACATACAATCTCTACAAACATAAGATGATACTGTAGATCCACTATATTAACCTAGAACAGCATACAATAGCAGAACCCCTATACCCACACCACACATCCTACACAACACATGCCAGATCTCGTACCCACTTCACCTCTTACCTCCCCACTGTATACAACCCACATAAGTCGAGTATAGCTGCTTACTAAGTTTTTTTTCATTTCTCAACCTGAAGATGGTCAATGTAAAGTGACGAAACATGTAGTTGTTCTTTATGTAATAAATTATATACATACCTCTACCATCATATAGTTGTGTTAGACAAGTACATACACTCCAATCTAGTTTAATTATAAACACAACGGGGATGACGAACTTTATGGTACTAATACAAAAATTAAATTAATGTAAAAGGAAAATCCTTAGTATGTTTGGATCATTCGAGAGACAGATGTAAAACAGAAACAAGTATTTAAGGATGTTTGTTGTAGTGTTTTTCGTAAATGACTCCGGGTCAGGCACTTGAATTATTTTAATTTAAAATCATATATTTGTGCACTATCATTGGCGTTAATCCAAAGGTTAAACAGGGTGACGTATTCTCCCTCTATAGAGCAACACTAAAAACAAAATCCCTCTCACTGTACCCTGTTTGTGTGTCAAGACAATTCACAGGCTTCCGACGGTCCGCAGCCAGCCATTGCCCCACCATCTGGCGACTGGGTTGCGAGTCCACATCGATTTCCGATAGAGGCGTGTGCTCTAGTTGTGTGGGCCAGGGGGTCATTCATGATTTTTCAAATATACATCACCTCAGACATTCGCATGTGCGTAAAGGAATCGATATACAATTTTATCGTCATGGGGGTGGTTATGGGCGCTGTCAATTTCAGAGGTAACTTGTAGGACAACAAAGTACAGTTCTGTAGTCACGTGGTGTTACTACCAATCGATCGCCAATCAGAGAAACTGGTGTGGTTACTCTCTCCCTTAGAGCTTGTTAAGTAAGTCATATATTTTGTTGGTACTCTCGTTTAGTGCTGGCGTAATGTAGTTTGTAATTATTGTCACTGTTCATTTTGTTCCGTGTACTTAATAAAATAACCGAATGCCCAAAGTATCGTTTCAGTTACCTTTGTTATTAAAAGTACCATTGCATAGAAGATTTATACTCTAGAAAAATTAAATTTTCGACCATAGATTTTATGTCATCGGGTTTCCCCCTGTCAGAATCTTTTGCAAAATTTCTAAGTAACAGGCAGACTTCAATCTCCAAATGTTATTGCAGGTTTTGCTGGTGAGCTTTTGTAATTTGTTACTGACAGTTTTACAGACCCCACTGTCTTTGGAGTTCCTTTGTCGCTGATTTAAAAGTATTGCCCATAGCAAACGTTGGAGGTCGAAGACGTGAAATTAGCGATTGAAAAGTAGAATTACAAGGCCTGGAGGAACTGTGAATTGAATTAGCAACAGAAATTGCTTACGTTTTGCATCTAAAATCTTGTGGACTTATTTACATCAGGTATTCAATTTCCCCCTTGTCGAATTGACTTTCCCAAGAATAAGGAAATTCTTGTTCAAGAGGAAGTCAGATGAATTAGTTGACGAATTCGCCTCTGGACAAACTATTTTCAATGGAACACAACTTAGCATTTGACAAATAAAGTCTTCGTCGTGTTGCACAATTACATTTTTCCTTACATTTCGTAAATGTTTGCCTTGTTGAAAACCAATTAAAAATATAGCTATAAATCCTCTTTATCTGCTTCTTCCGACATGCGCAAGGGTTTCCTACGTTAATCCGCCTTTGGAAGATACTTCTCAGCATTTTTGAGAGTAAAAGTTAAATTCCAGTTCTGTGTTCAGAACCCAGATGTATTTCTGTATGTAAATTTCAGTGTAAACCTCAATACGTGAAAAAATGTAATTACAACTCATTAAAAAGTTTCGGAGATGAAATATGTAGACATAACAACAAAAGTTTTTATTATTATTATATTTTTTGTCACCTTTATGAAGGGTATTTACAATTATAAACCTGAAACAAACCATGTTTCTGTGGTATATAATATTGCAGCTGTTCTGTGTTTGCAGTTCGTGCTAGATGTAATGTTATTTCGCACATAAAATATGTTTTGTACTTTTACATTAGTACTTTCTTAAGTATGTGTGCAGTGCCCAAATGGCTTTTTTTTGTAGTTCCTTCATTTCGTTCTTTCCCAGTATTTGCTTAGGTGCTGTCTGAATAATTTTGAGTGGGTTCCAGCTGCCCCTTTTGTTACTGGTATCACTTTTATACTTACATTCAATACGCGCTGAATTTTTATTGTAAGGTCTTTACATTTTAGAATTTTCTCAACTTCGCTTCTTTCTTAATCACATTTATGTCTCCTGAAATTGCAACATCTCTTGACATTCATGTTCGTTTTTATCATGGATTATGTTGTCCAGTTTCCTTTTAGGTTATTATTATTATTATTATTATTATTAATCACAACATTTTGGTGAATTTCATGAGCGCTGAAATAAGTTTATACTATTTCTTAGGCTTTTTCATGAGCTGGATAAGTCATTTCAAGCTGCGCCTGTCTTTACATTTGATAAAACAAGGCCAGTAACTGTCAGGAAGGAAGCAAAGCGGGTTTCAGTAGGTGTGTGTGGTGAAGAGGAACATGTGGGTGCCTCTGTACTGATGCGAAGATCAGACATCACTATGAGCAGCGCATCACTTTACCGAATTATGTTTATATCGCCGTAATTGTTGCGTTTATATGTTTGTAACATAATGCGAGATATCAGGTAATACGTAATTTGGCGATTGACCAGTCGGAAAGAATTAATAAGCTGGTTTATAATTCCCTGTTTGTGATGGGACAACACAACTACCAGTTGTATACAACTACTGGTGTTACAAAAACAAGTGTGTTTAGTTGTGGTTTTAACCGCTAAACGTTACCTTCTTACCACTTATCACTTTTACGCTACACAATAATCTAAGTGCCCAGAAAGAACACAGTCATTCTTCTTGTTGTATGAATGATGTAACTCCTTAATATATGATCACCAATGCCACTAAGGTCCACTCAAGTAACGCAAGATATGTAACTAACGAGTCCATTATGCAGCATGTCGTGAACTACATCTTCATATTCGTAGATCCAGCAGAGAGTAAGAAAAATTTAAGTGACTTTTTGTGGCTGTGTGAGTTATCCACAAGACAATGTAGACCAACTTTTATTTGTGAAGAATTTTTTATGATCTTCATAGATAATCTGTCTCCAGCCTCTCATCACAAAGGCACGGTTCGATCCCAGACTAGAGGAAGTGGAATTTGTGAAGCAAAAAGTGACAGTGGGACTAGTCTTAATTCGAGTCCTTCGGTCTCCCCCTATCAGTATCATTCTACCAATGTTCCATTCTTGTAACTTCATCTGTCACAGACGCTATTCCCTTACTTCCAAATGAACCTAGTCCAAACTCTACACAACTTCTTTCAACTTCTCCTACCAAAATCCTGCGGCCATTCGTCACTTTTCCCACGCATCTTTCACACCTCGCCCACATCATCCTCCTTGGTTATCCCTTCTTCAAAGACGAATGAAAAGCAATCAGTAAACTTTCTCGTATGCTCCATCACATAATAATGTAACAGTAATTAATGAATATGAAATTCAAGTTACTTTAATCACAGTAATTATTATTTCTGGTTAATTATTTCAAACCAGTTGTCCTTTACGTGCAAGGAGATACAGTTTCTTCTTTTTCCCTCCAAGAAATAAACAAGACTTTACTGGACGTGGAATGATTGGAACTTACTTTTATCTGCAGACCAACTAAAGGAAATGAAGAAATATGAACAGATTTATTATCCTTCATTCTTTCCGTCTTCTAGCCATCCATTTGTCCATCCATTCATACAGTCTAGCAGCATTCTGAACTTGTGTTGTGGTTACTTCAAAGTTTCACATTCCGCGCATTATTTAGATCAAGTTACGCAGTTCTGTATTATCTCAACAACCCAGTGCACAATATTAATTATGTACAAATATTAAAGGCGCATCTCCGACATGTTTCGGTACAAGTGTACCATCTTCAGGGAGAACGAGAGACCAGCTTTAAAACAAATGCCAATGACAAGCTCTCATTTGCAAATTTCTGAATTGACATCAACAGCAACGCTATTACAGGCTGAAAAACCTTACAAATAACTGCGTGTCATTGGCAATTAGTTTTAAAACTGGCATCTTGTTCTCCCTGAAGATGGCACGCTAGTAACGAAACATGTCAGAGACGCCATTAATATCTGTATGTAATTAATATTGTGCCTTTGGTTGGTGCAATAAAGAACGGAGTACATTTTTCTATCATCGTGATTCTTAGGATTTTTGTGTTTTTGAAAGTTCATTTAAATTTATATTAACATTAATACTATTATTAATCACGGATATTCAGGTTACTTACAGTAACATACCTAAAACAAACCGTGTTTCCAGGGCACAGGCATGTAATGTTGCAGCTCTTCTCCGGTTACATTTTGTGGTACATGTAATGTCATTTCCCGTGTTAAATGTTTTTATACGTTTACATCAGTACTTGACGAAGTATGTGTGCAGATTATTATTATTATTATTATTATTAATGCCGCCTTCACTGTATTTTCCGTTTGCGTTGAAAGGATGAAGCGCCTTCAACAATAATGAAGCTACCGCTCTACAGTTCAGTAAACATAACGGAAAACGACCGTATTTCTGTCCAGAATAATAATTGTGTAGTCCACACATCATTGCATAGCGGGGCTTTTCAGCTTGACGGATTAATTTATGACTTCCTTTTTAAGCATTTGCGAAATTGTGGGCATTTTTCAAAGTAAAGAGCTGTGGAATTAAAAAGGAACTTCGTAGAACAAGCTGCAGAACCAGGTAACAAAAGCGCCCAGCTTCAGCCTTAACCTCCTATTTCGTCTGCCCTACGTAGTGTCATTTGTATTAATTTTCTTTCCTCATTTCCAGCAGAAACTTTGAGAATATTCCTACTACGCACTTCAGAACCTATTACTTAAGTACAGATATTGTCGGCTGTCCTGCCACCACGTTTGTATTTGGTGGATGACAAATACGTAGCAATATTTCAAGTTTTAAATACTTCAGGATTTTTGCTTACGTTTATAAACTACTTTTCTGCCGTATCTCACAAGTCTAAGTCCAACGATTCATTATTTTTCGGCTTCAAACTTTACGCTAAATAAAGTTTTCATGTGGCTGCCATTTTGATGTTTGAAAATAAAAAAAATTACCGTGCTATAAAGTTGCATTTTTCGAGAATATATTATACATAACTTAGGGCGGTATATGGTGGGTCGCTAATGTCTTGTCTGTTTAATGTTTTGTGCAGCTTGGGGTTGTCTGTAATGGCGAAGTACCCATACACATTTTCGCAAAATAAACGATCAGTGGGTTCGAAAGTCCGCAATGGCACACAAGTACGCCCCCTCGCATTCAGCCAGCATGTTGTGCTTCTCCCACAACAAAACAAAGTGGAATAAAAATATTATTTGTCAGCAACGTACCCTCTCACTTGTGTTGGTATCGTGAAGGATAGCTCGTTGTTGGCTTATTTCAATTCCAGAAATATTTCTTATTTTTGTGAAGATTAAAAGAGGGAATCAAATATCCAGCTCCAGGTTTAGATTGCTGCCCATTGGAACACAGTGTCTCCTGATGTAACATGTAATATTGTGAAATTAAGCAGCTCGACACTGTTTGGTGTGTTTGGTATTATTTCTAGTAGGGTGGAATGCTTGCGAAGTATATAGAAAATCAGATATCTTTAGGATAATGTTAAAACTTACGGTATGAACCGTGCACTGTAGGCTACTTACATTATAAATGCAGCCAGGATAGCCAAATTTTCGACTGATATTTGCACTGGGCATTACGAAACACGAAGTATGAATATCAGCCACTACACCGTGACGCTTGTTTCGACCTCACTAAGGTAGATCCGGTCACTTTAAATGAAGTGGTGACTTCTTTTTATGTTTCTAATTGCACTTTGCTATCTGCATTAATAAATATTACTTATACATGTCAACAAGACTTTCCTAATTAATTATATGTAACTTTTCACATTACTTCTAGCAACACGTTTTGACTCCAGTTTGTAGTTTTCAAGCTAAAATTTGGTGAAGTATAAACATTTAAAATTTATATAGTTGCATAAATTGTAAAAGTTGTGTGTTAGTTTCGGAACTAGATCTCAGGCCTTACAGTATAGTTTGCATTGAACAAGAGAAGATGGTACATTTCAAACAAACAACAAAACATTACTTTTAATCAGTATAAAATGGTTGAGCAATTTTAGATGTAAGAAAAGCTCTAAGGAATTTAATACAGAAGCAAGATTTAAGGCAATCTCATTGTACATGCCTTTGTAAAGAGCTAAGATACCATTTAAGAATTTACACACGACATTTTATAACTTATGCAATTGTAGAAATTTTACATTTTTATACTTCACCAGATTTTAGACTGAAAATGATTATTTAAAGTGGAAACAATTAACTACAGATAATATATTTAAATTTGTGTTGACTGTGTATGTAACGTTTATTATTACCTTGTAAATTTTGGAAATTTCATCCCGTTGTATTTGTTCAGTCAATGTTATTTTCTTGATTTTCCGTGAACACAGCACCGTAAGTAATGATCTATTCATTTATTCATCACAATCACTGCGAGATGTTTCGGCCGGTATAATAAAGAATTACAAACTGGTACTTTATATGTAAAGGAGAGGCCTCTACCTCAGTTCTACCTGTTTATATAAATGTGGAAATACCCGATGATGGCCGCAATTATCAGCCGAAACATGTCGTAGTGAATGTGATGAATAAATGAATATAAATCATTTATAGTGTCGCATTAATGGGAACATTAATAAATTAGTATTAATATTTTTGTTTTTGCACCGTGCTTAGTAATACAATTATATAGTATAAACCAACAAAAAGCACATTTTCTAAACTAATGTTTTAATTTATGAGGTCTTCTACATGTTTCGACCCCGAGGGTCATCTTCAGGAAGACTGTTGTGTATACAGATATCGTACTATATCGATGAATATAAAACACTATACCATAGCTATATATACAGCCATCTTCGTGAAGATGAACCCTCGGCTTCAAAACATGTAGAGGACGTCATAAATTAAACTCTAAGTTTAGAAACGATGCATTTTTGGTTTATATTGTATAATAGTAATAATACGTTGCTACATTTGGAGTAGTCCGCTCTATAAAGCCGGTAAAAAAACCCCCCGATAACAGGGAAAGAGTTGTTTGATTTTAGACAAGGATGTTACATCTGTAGCTCTTTTATTTTCCCTGTAACAGAAGTTGCTATGAGTTCATGTAACCAATTTCTCTGTTTTGATGTGCTGCTGCCGAATCATTTGTCTTTCCAACAGTCACAACGGCGTAGATATGTGGTCGGTCACTTTCCTAATGGGAATTCGATTCGAATCACGAGGTTGGTCCATCTGATATAAATAAAGAGGACGTAGTTTCACGTACCTCAAGGTCTCTTGAGATCCGAGTTCTTTATGACTATCGTTGACAAGGGAAATAAACACGAGATTATGTTACAGCCAGTAAGGCAATTGTTGGCTTGTCTTACACCACGGCATTTCAGTTGATAAAAGGGACCTATAAAATGCTTCTGCTTTCGTCCTTCAAAATCCCAATTTACTATTCTTTTCAGGCCAGTAATTTAATCTACCATGATACACTTTTTTATTCTTACTTAAACAAAAGAGCAGGAAGTTATTTTGACGACTTCACGACATTCATAAGTCGTTTTCTATTGACTGATGTTTCAGTTACTAAACATACTGTACCGATTATTAGAATAAACCATTATATTCGTAATCTACAATAACATCATCGGTCAAATCTGATACATTTGAATCGGATAATTCTTATAAATACATTTCCATCAAATAAACCTTGATATATTTAATAGTATACCAACTGATGCACATACATTAAACTTTTTCACATTAAAACAGTAAAATTGCTCCGACATGTTTCGATCCAAGGATCATCCTCATGGAGCTACACTTTCCTTGCTAAAGTCACTTTTAAAAACTATACTGATTGCTTTCGTTATATAATCCTGGTTCTGTGGCAGCGTGTCTTGTTGTGTAAGGGTATGTTGCTAAGTGTGCGGGTGTGCGCACACCTGCAGTCGGGCACTCTTAACAACATACCTTTACACAACAAGACACGCTGCCACAGAACCAGGATTATATAACGAAAGCAATCAGTAACTAGTTTTTAAAACTGACTTTAGCAAGGAAAGTGTAGCTCCCTGAGGATGATACTTGGATCGAAACATGTCGGAGCAATTTTAGTGTTTTAATGTGAAAAAGTTTTATGTATGTGTCTCAGTCGGTATACTATTAAATAATTCGACGATATGCACGGTGCAGCAACAAGAATAGAAAACCTTGATATAATTGTGATTATCTTATGTATATCGTCTCAAATGTCACATGTCACCTGCTCTTGCACATAATCTATGTTCCATAGTGTGCCATTTACCCAATTGAAGAGTGTCATTTAGACAAGCAAGAATAAATTCGGGTTATATAGGGCACAACCAATAGAAGTTACACTATCTTGAAGCATGTTTGGTGTACCTACAAATCTTCTATATTTTCTGTCCAAATTTGTATATGTCATTTGCCCTAGGCTTTACCAATTTAAGAAACAAATGTTATTTCTTGTGGAATACACTGTTGTAAAACTAGTTTCATTACGAAAAAGTTCTGTATGATCAGGAATAATTATTGCTTTTTTCCTTAGATATTTGCTACAGCACAACTTGCTTAATGCTCGCATAAGCCTATAATTTTCTTACATTAATGAAGGTACAATTTCCATCTTACTTAATTCAGTATCAGACACTGAGATCGGTGGAACTGAGGTTAAATTCCACGCATTTTTGCGGACCCTACCTTGATTTCAGTATCCTGCTGCATAAGCTGATGGATTGGCCGATGAGCAAAGAGATCCGGTGTCATCTAGGCAGAAATCTACGCCGGACCGACAGCTAGTCTGGGAGGGATGTAAATGATAAAATCTCAGTTTCTGCTTTGGAATCGAAGTCCGGTCTTCTACCTCTACGCAATTGGTATAATGATTGATTTATCCTAGGCCACCAGCCGTTTTTGAGAAACTTGATAGAAGACAATTTGTATGAGGTTTTAAAATACCTATGTGCGCAAATCTGATTTACTGTGCTTTGAGTGCAGAAAGTAGTTAACGCCACAGTAAGTGTGCCTCTTCGGTCTTGTAGAAGTGTAGTCTTAATGTGTCTCAACCCCCAATAGTAATGGTGGTGAATGTTTGGCGCCAAGCTCTCTCGCTTTACATTTCCACCATCATTCGAACCCCGATTCTCCCCTCATCCAGCACCACCTCTAGTCACTATTCTGACTGGCTACCAAGCTTCCGATCTTTTAGTGTGAATCACTACCAGACGTTGCATACACATGTCAAGTGCCATAGCCTCGTAGCTAAGAAATGTAGACCAAAGTGACAGGCAGAAACAGTCTCCTCATTATGCACTTCTACTGTGCACTTTGTGCAAGAAATCAGACTAGAGTTACTTCTGCATGGTAACAGCTATTTAAACTTCCAATTCCCACGTTTTACGGGATATGAAGCGAATGTGTTTTCTTCACAAAACGACTGAAATATTTGTCAAACACAAGATTTCCTCTTGGAAACTAACTAATTAAAAAGGATGACCCGGCTTACCGCTTGTTATAGATCGGCGACCAGATTCTGGAGGTGAACGGACAGTCGTTCTTGGACGTAACGCATGATGAAGCTGTGAACCAACTTAAGTTCCATAAGAGGATGACACTGACAGTCCGCGACGTGGGCAAGGTACCTCACTCCTGTACTGCCTACGACGACCTACAACCCTGGGAGACGCACAGCCCGGGGTATGTCCATCCGGAACTCTGTGGGTGTATTCATGTACCAGAACTCTGTGGGTACGTTAATAAGGCCACAACTTTCAGGTTACCTTCATAAAATTTTCCCATACATAATGACTAATTCTCCTTCTATACGTCCTTAAATAACTTCCAACCAGGTTATACGTAACGGTTATCCGGATTTCTAAATAAATGATACGCTGAATATATATATATATATATATATATATATATATATATATATCGCTCCTAATTTGTAAAAAGGAAAAAAACCCAAAAAACATAAATTTTACAGGAGATACAAGAAGATGGCTCCATTTTACGTATTGCAGGTACAAATATTTTGAAATATATATATATATATATATATATATTCAGTTAGGATATCCCCCGATTCTTAAAATTCTTAAAATGCGGTTTAATCTTTTTACGCATCTTAGAGGGCCATTAGTTGGATAATTCGTTACACACAATTCAGTTTAGATCAAAGGGGCAGTTACTCCTTTGTAAAAAAAAGGGGGGCGATACTTTTCTATAAAATACATACATATATTTCCTGTCAAAGGTATCTTAGTTTTCATTTCAACAATAATGCAATATAGAATAGGATGCTGATATACACGTGCATGTATTTCAATTTCAGATTTCAACAAGTACGTAGTATATGTTATTGCTCATTTATGTTATTATTTAAACATAATATCTAAAGAGCAGAAATTGCCCTCGGCAATGTGATTGAACTAAATTGCTTGGTAATGTGTAGCCGCGGCTCCCGAAAACCACGCTCGCCCGCGCTGCAGATGGTTGAAGAGAAGGCAAGAGTAGTGCTAAAGAAGAGCGAATTTGCCACTCTGGCATACTACCAGGAAGAATACGCGGCCAGACAGATGACTATCGAGGCCTTCGTGGCGGTGCTGCTGGAACTGCTAAATACGTTAGAAAAGGTAAAATTTGAGGTTTGTTTGACCGTGCATCTTCCTCATGAAATAATGTCAAATGCCAACTTGATGCAACAATGTAATTTTATGGATATATTCTTAGCTCGACATGTTTCGGGTACATAAGCCCATCATCAGGAGCATTAGATGTTGAGTTGCAGCATATGGTTTTCTGCACCGAGTTCTTGAATGGGTGGTGGTCTTGAGAACCGCTGCGTAGGTCGTGTTTACGGTGCGGATGGTGCCGTGCGGCACCATCCGCACCGTCCGGAATTGTTTAAGATGTACACTTGGAGACAGCGGAATTGTTTGGGATGTATTCTTGGGGACAGCTGAATTTTTTGTTCATAGACTGCCTTCATAAACAGAAAACTACAACTGAGGCACATATCTTAAAAAATTCTACTGAACTATATTTTATCTTATCACAAATATTTGTATTGGAATAATAACATTAGAACTAAATATTCTTCGTCAGGTTTTGGCATGGCTCTTGTAACAATACATCAGAAATTTCGACTTGACTTCCATCTCTTAGACAGTGTCACCTTTTCCGAAATCTATTTAATGAAAGTTTTTATGGTAATTAAAGGAGGCAACCGAAGACATTTCTGTCTCCTATTTTGAACATGTTCCTCCTTTTCTTCCATATTTTTCCATTGTCCAGAGTTTTCTTATCATCCTTCAGTCTCTAATTCTTTTTCTGTTACTTCTTTTTTTCTTTCCCTTAGGACGTCATTTTTGTCCTCCTTTCAATTCTCTTTGCTCTTTCTTTGCACATTTCTTTCGTTATTTTTGTATTTGTTTTCATTCATACATTTCTTTAAAATTTACATTCTCCTTCTTTTACTTCGTCTTTCCTTCCTGTACGCAGTACACCCTGTTGACGGAGTTGCGAGAAGTAGTCCTGCCTGAGGATCGAGCCCGTTTTGACGAGCTGGTGTACCGGCGGGAGGCAGAGGGACAGCGATGTCGAGAGTTCAGGGACATTTTGGATCAGAGAGAGCAGGAACGACAAGGTCATTCCATGCCGAGGGTGAGTGGTGAGCCGTGAACCAGGCTATAAATTGCAGTTCTTGTAAGTGTGTAGCATTATCTCTGGTGACTATGCGGAGAATTGTTAGTCTTAACAACAGTTTTGTTAAATATGTATTCAGAAGGGGCAAACTTAAATTAATAATACCTCTCAATGCGTTTGAAATAACATTTTCTTACTAAATTTCACATTGTCCTTATGGTAACTGATGTTAAAATAATCCAAGACTCTGATATTTATTTTACATATGACAATATTTAAAGTTCATTAAGCGTATGGAATGGAAATGTTAGAAATGTATGTCTAAAATACTTGCATAATTCTAGAAGGAAATTGGAAAATTTTACATTGTATTTATTATGTTTGTTTAGTTATTTCAAATAAACGTGATTTAATTTATTGATGGAGTACAGTAATAGTATGAAAATTAATAAGGCTTGGAATTACTTGTCGTAAATGGTGAATGAAGAATTTAAATGGTGTTGATTTTCAGTCACATGTAAAATGTTTGTTTCGCGAACACTATTTGATAGAATGTGTACTGTATGAGACTGGACGCAACTTATCTGGGCCGCGGACTCAGTCTGTCCCCAGAAGTAGTCCTGTTAATATTTCTTAATCAGAATTGCCGAAATCTTGTAATAACCAAGCCATAAAAACCCTAAATGAAAGGCGAACAGATTTGATGAACTTCAATACTTACATAGGCCTACGTTATTTGCAACACATGTAAGGTGCAATAATTCGTTAAAAGTAAATAATATTCTTAATGACGTAAAATACGAATTTAATACCATTAAAATTTTAGTATAAAATGTGCCTGTTGATATTCCTACTTTGCAAGATATAAACTGATGCTTTGCATTGATACGAGTCTATTAATATAATAATAGTGACAGTAACAATCGTTTTTATAAATTGATATAATTGGGTTGCATGTTTGGGAGACAACTTAAGGAAACGCGATGTTTGTAACGTGTTTTGCTAAGGCAGTGTAAGCCTGTGCTCTCCATTCATGCCCTTGTTCTACAACCTCACAAATAATTGCTCATACGTTCACGTAGTTATTTCCGGACAGTCACACAATATCGCGATCAGTCAGTTATTTTTATCAGGAGAGCGTAAACCAGTCATTCAGTAACTTAATTGGTTATTGAGTACATTAGTTTAGTAACCACTCAGACAATAATTCAGTCCGACAGTCTATCAGGGAGTTGTCTATAGAATTAGTTGATTTATTCAGTCATGAAGTCAAGACACCAGTGTTATAATTAGCCGGTGGTTCCGTCAGTCTTTCAGCTAGTCACTGAGTCAATTATTTATTGAGTTTGTTACAAAGCTGCCACTGAAAATACAGCGATTTAGGCAGTTAATTGGTCAGATTTTCAAACAGGCAATCTATGAGTGAGTGATTCAGCCATTAAACAAATTTTGAGTTCGTCAGAAATAAAGAAGGCAGCTATGCCATGGGTCCTCAATCAATGAAATGGTGAATTAGTTATTCAGCCAGTCCATCGGTGGTTGTGAAGCTGACTTGCTTAGGCATGCAACGCACCCAGGAAATCAGTCGCTTCCGTTTGTTGCTTTCCGTTTCCCGTACATCCACATCTCCAGGACTGCAGGCTTGTATTGTTTACTGATGTGGTTGTCTTGCGTTTTCAGAGAAAGGGGGCGTCAGTGCTGCAGGGGAGCGACAGCAGCCATCAACTGCTGCTGTCCAACATCCACGATATCCCAGGACCGGTGAGTGTTCTGAGTATATCACCATCTTCTGTGTTTTTTATCACTGTCCTTACTTTCTCTGTCTCTCACACACAGCTAATAGCACCCCTACCATCCTGTCTGCAAGCTTTCTGTGGTTAGTTTTGTGTTCAACCATCTTGTCTCTAGGTCTCAGATCCCATGACATTCGAAGGGGCAGTCCTTTTGGGTAACGCATATTTCTAGATTTATCATAGAAAATACTAATACAGCTCATTATTGTTCAGGACAGAATATCTTTCTTACCCTCAGACTCGTTTGCTTTGCAGTTGGTAAAGACATAATAAACTTTAGAGGGCAAGCAGATGAATGACAGTAATTGTTTCTTGAAGGAAATGAGTGTAGATATTTTGTTTTCAAAATTTTAGGTTTGACTGTACCTTCTGAATAACTGACATCTTCGTGACCTCGTAAGGGTCTCTTGTCCAATCTGACCTTCCCTTTTCATTTTTATCATTTACGTATATATATGGATGTAATTTAATTTTACGTACGGTCGTATTAAACATTATGAGAATTTTAAATTATGCTCAGCTGTTTGAAGAATTTTTTATGGCTGTGCTAGGTCTTAAATTAAACATGACTTTTACAGACAATTTTAAAGCCTCGCTTCTTTTAGATTTCACAATCTACGTAGCGAAAAATCCTCATGGGGTTCTGTAGTTGTAAGCAGAATAGCTAGTTAATTTAAAATGTCTCAGAGTCCTTTCAAGCTAGCCAGTCCAGTGTTCCCAGGAAGTCACTAAAACTTTCATTAGCGTTACTAACTTAGCTGCTAATTTTGCTTGTCACTTATTTATTTCGTTGGTAATTGTGAAGCCGATACCAGTGTTAGAGGACAATAAAAAGGGAAAAGGGCTTAAATTATTCACGTATTTTGTGAGTAATAAAGCTGTCGGTGCCTAGATTATTAAAATAAACTCTCATTAGCCCTAGAAAATTGCAAGTCACAAATTTAGCGAGTCGAAGACAATAGAATGAGGAATAATATACCCACATGATTACCCCAATACTACCCTTAAAACAAAAGTACTTATATTTTACAGTATGTATAAACATATGTGTTTACTTTCATGTTAAATATACTTAATGGCATTCTGGGATAAACTTTACGTGTATAAAATAAGAGCTATAATATTTTATTTTAAAGAGGAAACTAAAAGACAAACTTAACAAGTATTAATTACGCATTCCTTCCTTTCTAACTTGAAATCAATGTGTGGTTTTAGTGAACTCTGCAGTTGGTGTCCATGTGTTTTAGGATAGCTGGTGTGCGTAGTACTGCGGTGTAAACATTGAATTGAGTAAGCCTAAGAGCATACAGATTTACTATCTCACACTCCTAATGAACTTAAAGCCGTTGTGATTAGTTATTACGAAAATTTGCCGCATGTAACAGTCAGTGAGCGTAGATTTTGGGAGGGGGGGGGAGAAAGCATAGAGACCGGTCTACGTTTCAGTTTGTAAAAGCTGTTTAATTCTATTCGATGCTAAAATTGTATCCAGCTGAATACGTGCTTTGTGGATTAAGAAGTACATTATTGGTCTCAAAATATGTTCCTGATGCACTCTGAATATTTGTTGTTATCTCACAAATACAACTCTGAAACATGCAACAGAAATCCTATATGCTTACGCTGGTAAATTTTAGACCAGCTTAACCTTATTTTTAAAACTGACCAGTTTGTGGAAAAAGAACTTGTAAGTTGTTTTGCACAAGTACATATTATTTGCATCTTCATTCGTTTTGGAAACGAATGTAATTATTGCAAGTTTTTGTCGTGTTCAACACTATTTTACGTCGTGTCGGGATGAAAAAACCTGATTTTTTCAGTAAATAAATCAAACGTTTTCCATGGAACACAGTGATATCAGTGATGGAATATACGATCATGGAAGAATATTGGCATTCAGCATGCTACTATTTTTCCAAACTCAGAGGTTTATAGAAGTTTTCGGGTAGGGTTGCTTCCGTAATATCTTACTATACCGCTAGCCTGCTTAAACACGTTCTCACTGGTGAGTTTTTTTTTTTTAGTTTGTAAGCCTGAAGCTTGCAATCTAGTCGTTGCGTGTTCCTATGTTAGCAGTCATATCTGGCACTAGTTACAAATCGCGGTCCAATACAGCAGTGCAAGGTAGGCGTTGGTCTATACAGATTTGCCCAAAATATTTAAAAACATACTGCTAGAGAGCAGAAATGTTCAGTTTACAAGCATTGTTACCCTGTCGTGTTTAATGTATTCGTATAAGTGCAGCTAGCTGTTCTTACGTAAAATTTAATTCCAACGCTTGCCTCTTCAGTGAAAGTGAATTTGAAATTACAGTCATCACTTCAGCTTCGACTATGACGCAAGACGTAAATAGTTGATAACCCTCGCATTTTTTTACTGGGAAGTTTTATTCCATTTCTTGTTGTCTTTAAGAAGCCACATTGTAAATTGAAGGTTATAGCGCCTTATTTTAATGATGTCTAAAATATTATTCTTCCTCAGGTTAAAGAATTATCTCAATGTTATATACATAAGCACAAAACTGTGACCCCTTCTTCCAAAGTGTGATTAGGTGTAGCTTATTGGACAGTACCGCTTGGCGCAAAATCTTTACGGGAAACACGTGACGCTTATGGACCCCCCCCCCCTCAACCTCGGTCGCATAAAGTACATAACTTTTTGGAAAATAAACCTTTACACAAAGCTTCGGTAGATGATGTTGCCAGCCTGTGTGCTCGGTTGGATGAGTACTGTACGTGGCCACGTTCATCCCCTCGGGGAAAAAAATGCTTTGTGTGAGTAGTCACTCTTTATTTCGTCACAAATCTGTGCACATGAATTAATTCCCTGAATTAATCTGGTGTTGTATATAAACGGAATGTTGGTGTACTGTGTTTGACATTTTTATGTAGTTAAACTGATGTAACATTCATTTTTAAAAATATTAATTATCTTCTCGGTACTGTACGGAGTCTAATTATTCAGATTATAATGTTCTTTTAATTTAACTAATAATTGTTTAATAATGTTTATGAGCATGTTAAATTTGTGTCTTAATTTAACGCATAAAATGCAATATTATTAATAACTGCTCATGCAAACAATAAGCCATAATTCCCACATCATTCACCTAAACTCTATCTGTTGCTAGACACTGCGATAACACAGTTCATACATGGCTGCTTCCCGCCTCGCCGGTATGTGAGAGATACTGGCGTTCTTATTTAACTTCCTTCAGGCGATGAAACAAATGGCAGTTTGACAAGTCCAGATCATAGCTTTGGCGGCTCCTGTGCTCGGTAGCTCAAATTTCAGTCTCCGAGCTGGTTGTTTGTGGTACAAGCAGCATGACATACTTCCTTTCATGTACTTCAGCTTTGCTCGTGCCAGTCACATTCAGCCAATGATTCATTTCAGAGGGCTGTGACAGGCACGTCACTTTATCATACCATCGTCCCTTACGCTGGATTTATTTCTGATACAGCTGTTCGGAAGTCATGGCGTACGCAGCAGTAACTTGATACGTAAAGCCCAAAGGCCAATCTCAGCGGTTTTAGTTCAGTCGCTTCATCATAAACATCATGTACTGCAGAAAGAGAGGCAGAAAATTAAACCTGGTCTCTGCTAGTTACGTGGATTAAAATTATTCCCTCTATTTCTCCTTCTTCTGCTCTTCGATTTATGCCAATAACGAAGCAGATTTACGTATTTCATAGACATAATTGCATTTTATCTGCACAACACTGTTTTGTTGTATTATATATTATAAGTGAGCATATTAATTATATCAATCAATAATTTGATATTAAGACATATTTTGACCTGCATAGGTCTCCTTCAACTTACTATGAAAAGTAATGCGGTTTTCGGTTGTTTGTTTCACTTACATGGCAGCTATTGATGTATTGTATGTGTGTGTGTGTGTGTGTGTGTGTGTGTGTGAGAGAGAGTGTGAGTATGAGTGTACTGGATTGTGTTGCTTGTTCGTTGTTTCCCTACGTTTGTTTTATGTTTAGTTTCTGTAACGATTGTATAAAATATCGGTTTCTGAAACATCCATAATACTTTAAATTTTGAAGTCTCAACTGCGCAAAAACAGAAACTTTTCAGCGAAGTGTGTGTGATAAACTCCTTTGAGTACTTCACCGTGATTGATAATGACTTGTTAAGCATGCCGGTTGCAGTAAATTGTATAAAAAGATGAGATCAAATAGCTGTGGTTATCCGTCTTTATTTCTTAGATTTCTGCGTGTATATCACAAGGGGATATTTCACGTGAAGAGAAAGATATTGTTGTGCTGATAAGAAACCATCACTTTTATTAAATACTTCGTCGTATAGCACAAAGGAAAGCAAACATTAAAGGCACTGCTTCAGCCTGCATACGGATACCACACCACCCCAGCCAACCACAAAGTAATACCAACACACATCGAACCAGAGCAATACAATCCATGAAATAACTCAACAAATAAGTCTCAGTCTCCTGAGGATGGATGTATTAACATCCGAAACGTGTTGAGCGCATTAAATAATGAAATAATAAAGCAAGTGACATCAAGCTGGTCTCTCTTTATTCAGCTATCAAGATGATGCACGGTCCAATAAACATAAGAAACATATTTTTGTTTCGGTTTTAAGGTAGGCTTGTCAAATATCTATCCAGTTCTTTTGATCATTTTAACTTACCGTTTTTTCTTGAAGAAGGAATATAGAGTTACTAGATAATGAAATTCGGTACATGCGCGCGCGCGTGTGTGTATGTGCATGTGCTTGCGAGTGTGTGTGTGTGTGTGTGTGTTTGTACGTCTGTTCCTACTTGCAGCCACATCCCCGCAGTTCTGAATTTCCCAAAAACAGTAACAACGACAGCATGGCGGAC
>Ga0123352_10003313_pt1 | contig 23184 bp, 17 predicted proteins | sample TergutLab28metaG_FD_89700 | JGI IMG/M metagenome (GOLD analysis project Ga0123352, IMG submission 89700) | Labiotermes labralis P1 segment gut microbial communities from Petit-Saut dam, French Guiana - Lab288 P1 | ecosystem: Host-associated > Arthropoda: Insects > Digestive system > Gut ...
AATGATTTGTACTCCTCACCCAATATTGTGCGGGTGATAAATCGAGAAGAATGAGATGGGCTGGGCATGTGGCGCGTATGGGTGGGGAGTGTGTAGGGTCTAGGTGGGGAAACAGGAAGGAAAGAGACCACTAGGTAGGCCTAGGCGTAGATGAGTGGATAATATTAGGATGGATCGCCAGGAGATGGGATGTGGGTATCTGGACTGGATTGGGCTGGCCCAGGATAGAGACAGTTGGCGAACACTTGTGAGTGCGGTAATGAACCTTCGGGTTCCGTGAAATGCGGGGAATTTCTTGACTAGCTGCAAACCAGTTAGCTTCTCAAGAAGGACTCTGCACCATGGAGTAAGTAAGTATCAGGAGAATTATTCGCAAAGCGATAATCTTCTGTTCCGTGACTTAATAAATGCTTCAGCTGGGGCAGAAACTGTACGGAAAATGCTGGGATTTAAGTACAGTTAAACGTGAACCAATTTTTTTTAGGTACGAATATAAGTAACTCGTCGTTAGTACACTGTCAACTTACTCCTCGTGCTTCAGGACGCTGTCAGTATTTAAAACATTATTGTCACAATAACGAGATTGTTTGTGACTGGTGAAATGGAGGTCATTCGAAAGAAATGGTTGCAGCATCACTGAATTAATACGTAGTCATGTTTGTAGCAGGCCGTGCACACTCACAGAAACCTTTGGAGAATTCGACGTTCCCTTCACACATTTCAGCTGTGCATTTACTGAATAAAAGTCTACAGCAAGTCTACATTGCAACAAGATCCCTATCGGTAATTACCTCGAGTAGCGATCAACCTACTCTCCACTTGACTCGCCATAACAAACACAAAATACTTATAAGATACTGACGTACCATAACAAACGTAGATTTGGACGTCTAAAGCTGTTTTTGCACAAAAATTAAACTCAATTTCCAGCTCATAGAGCCTGCTGAAAGTTCGTCGTCGCAACCACAAGCGTCGCTTCGTTCGACGCCACACGGAGCACGTACTGCGAGCTGAAAAAAATTCTGAGGCTTCATTGCAAATTCCCACGTAGCTAGAAATCCACATTACAACACGAACCTTAATTCGGTATTCTCTTTCCGGCGGCGCCACCTCTCTATCTCCAACCCTTCCTTTCTGAAGGTCAAGACTCATTTCCGTCAGCACTGCAGCTAATAGACAAATTCGAAACCAGCGTTGTGGTACAACGATAAATAGGAGGGACGAGAAAAAAAGAACAGGAAATTATAGTGGTCTTCATTTCTAAAACAGTTTAGAAAATTCGCACTAATATGGCTAATTGGTTGGAAAGGGGTTTGAAGGGTGCATTGGATGCGCCAGGGTAGTGGTTGTCTGCAACCCGCACAACTATCGATCCACTCGCCCGGTTAAAGTGAATTCAACGTGTGTCACAAACTCTTCAGATCTGTTTGGAAACAAAATATTAGTCTGAATCAAGGATTTGAATCTGTCTGGGTTTCAATCGAATGTACAGTTCTCTCAGGAGACACGGCCTATGTTACAGTCACACCAGCATTTGCACTCAAGGGAGACCGACTGACTACTTCGAAGCTCGAAGTCTAGGGTTCGATCATATGAGTTCAAGCGGGGGTATGTGTATCCCTTAATACATGAATGATCCTTGGCTATTGAAATACGCTACATCAACACCCACTTTAATGATCGGTACAGTACGGAAATAATAGCACTGAAACGTGAAGAAATTTAATATATCCAAGTATAACAAACAAACAAACAAACAAACCCATTTACTGCCTCAAAGTAAAACACAGTGTGTCTCTGTTTTAAAATACAAATAGGATAACTGTGTTTAGGGAAATAATCGCTAATCGCTTGTTGTGAGAATTATGGGAAACAATGCATTCTGTGTATAAATGCAGGTTTTTACCGTAAATTCAGATGGACACACACAGTAGCCAATAGGCGCTGAAGGGTTAAGCCAACCTTCTTAACCTGCGATCCGTGGATAGATTTCAGGGGTTACGTGAACTCTGATGGGGGGAAAAATATTACAACTTAATTTTTAATAACCTTAGACTGAAATTTAGCTTTTCATTGAATATTGAATGTAGGCAAATAAAGTAACGTATGGCCTCTGTACTCCAAAAAAGTCTGTTAACTTAAATAAATCTCACTATCTAAAATTATTATAGTCTAAGAAAAGGAAACCCGAACACATTTGCCTCCTCACAGAACTGTCTTTCTTAAATACGAAATTTAATTTCAACTTGACTACATTTTAAATGTATTTACTGTCTCATTATTTATTTAAAAGATTACTAAAGAAACATATTATTTTGAGGGTTGTTTAACCGTGCATCTTCCTCATGAAATAAAGTGAAATGCCAACTTGATGCAACTAGGTAACTTTATTGATGTATTCTTAGCTCGACATGTTTCGGGTACATACGCCAATCATCAGGAGCATTAGATGCTGAGTTGCAGCATATGGTTTTCTGCACCGAGTTTTTGGATGGGTGGTGGTCTTGAGAGCGGATGGTGCCGTGCGATTGAGTCGCACGGCACCATACGCACCGTATACACGACCTACGCAGCGGCTCTCAAGTTCACCACCCATCCAAAAACTCGGTGCAGGAAACCATATGCTGCAACTCAACATCTAATGCTCCTGATTATGGGCGTATGTACCCGAAACATGTCGAGCTAAGGATACATCAATAAAATTACCTAGTTGCATCAATTTGGCATTTCACTTTATTTCACAAACATATTACCGTATTACACATTTCTTATTACGAAGTATTTCGAAAACTGTATTTCGGCATAATTGGTTTCCTTTATAATAAATGTATAATACAGTTTGTATTACGTATAGATTGCACAAATATGTATTTTATACATTTCAATAAATTTTCTGAGAAGGGGTTTGCAGGGTTCACCAGACTCTCAGAAGGGATTCATCGCACAAAAGGCTAATAATACCTGGGTTAAGCGGTAAACAATATGAGGGAATATCCTTAGTTTGTTCCAAACTGCTGTCCTGGTACATGTGTAAAAAAAACACACTGAAATTCCAGGAAATTTCTCTGTCAGGATACAGGAAGCATAGTTGGTAACTCGAAAGTGGAACCTACTCAATAAAGGCAGTAATGTTGCCTCGTGCAGAAAATAGTTCTCTTTTGCAACTGCGGTGAATCGTGAAGGCACGCGACAACGACCAAATTTACGGTGGGCACTCTCTTGCAGATTTTGAGAGCGTACTGCTTTATGGAAAGTGGCACTGTTTATCCTGACAGAGATATGTGTGTGCGTTTAGAAGAAACACGATTCTTTTTTTCGGAAGCCATGGGGTTGGGAGTTTCCTCCTAAACGTCGGCAAATTTCTTACGACTAAGCCGTGTCACATACAAAACCACAATAAACTTCGCAGTTACTGAAGTGAAACTTCGCGTCTCGCAAACAACTTTCCTGTCTTCGCGACAATAAAACGTTCATTACAGCCCATATTAAAAAGTTAGCTGACTCCGTGTCATTTCCACATACGAGGACATAAAGCAACATTATTCTGCAGCTTGTCACCAGTCTTTCTGCAGTGTTTGTTCTCTTCATGTATGTGGACCATTTTTAATTTCCTCCACACACGACACACCTCGCCTCTATATTCACGCTGAAACATTACCTAAACGAAAATAAGGTCGAAGTGCATCAAAACCACTGTTTACTCGTTCAGTTTCTTACGGTCCAAAGAGACTAGGTAAAAAAGGTAAATCAGTTCCATTACAGGCGCGAGGTTCCCAGAGGGCTAGGGAAGTTAAGGTTCTCAGATTACGTGACAATGGCCCAAGATGGTGGTAATGCTGTCAGCCTTACGCACCGGCCGCTTTTTACCCCCAGGATATACTCTTGGTATTCATTTCTGTTAGAGGATAAGTCGACCCCAGAGCCATAGTGTGATAGGAAGGATTATGTCAATGAAAAATTCCAATGAAACCATCTGGAATCGAACCAGTGACCTTCCGATTTGTAGCACAGCGCCTTAACCACTGTGCTACCGCGGTCCTCCCAAACAGACTAGGTAAAAAAAGGTAAATCAGTCCCATTACAGACCCGAGGTTCCCACAGGTTTCCAGGAAGTTAAGTTCCCAGAATACGTGACAATGGCCCAAGTTGGTGGTAATGTTGTCAGCCTTACGCACCGGCCGCTATTTGCCCCCAGGATATACTCTTGGTATTCATTTCTGTTAGAGGCTGAGTCGACCGCAGAGCCATAGTGCGATCGGAAGGACTATGTCAATGAAAATTTCCAATGAAACCATCTAGAATCGAACCAGCGATTTGTAGCACAGCGCCTTAACCACTGCGCTACCGCGGTCCCCCCCAAACAGACCATACCTCATATTATTTCTAAGTCACATTATTTACATCTTACGTAATTCCTTATTGCGTTTGTCATACTAAACAGGAGTTAAGTCGGTTGGTGTCGCGCTTACTTCTACACTCGTGTGTGAATTCGGGCTTCCGCCGCAAATTAGATGAGATATGCGCTCTTTAGGAATACTATTGGTAATTCCTTACCGATGTTTCAGGAAAACCTATCGGCCCCATCTTCAAGGGCCGACATGTTGCCCCGAAACGTACGCAATGCAATATTCCAGAAGAGTGCAGATCTCTTCCAGACTCGTGTTCGGGGGATGTCCATTTCGAATATTAGCCGGCAAGTAGTTTCCACCATTCGTTCCAGACAAACGCCAGAGCACAGTGAGCTGTATCCCAAGCAGATCAGTCGACATAAAATGTGACCTGGATACACAGAGGGACGGAGAATTTGTGGACGAGTAAATGAATAAATGAACATATAGGCAGACTGCAGATAGGAAAAGCAGATGGGATAGACGGTACTGATGGCACGGACGGACGGACAGAGGGACCGTGCTTTATTTAACGACGCTATCTGCTTTCCAGAATATGTAATGACGCACATAGGACGAACGGTGAGTAACGAATTTTAGAGAGTGTGGATGGCAGCAGTAGCGGCCTAGGCCAGGTACAAAACCGTCTTTTTCCTCGGACTGAAACATACGCTCAAGCAGGAGGGTCGGTGAGTCGTGCGAGATTCGATATGATATGATATGATTGATAAGATATGATTGATATGATATAATGATATGACATTATATGATATATATGATATGATACCATATGATACGATACGAAGCAATACGATACGATACGATATGATATATGATTTGTTAACTGCATTTGGGTTGACACCCGGTGGTAGTAGTACAGTACATATTTACACACAAACAATACACAGAACAACGATATGAATTCAAATTTACAGAACCACATACTGTGTCACTATGGGTGGATTGATTGATTGATTGATTGACTCACTGATCGGCAGACGGAAGGATAGATAGATAGGAGGGAAAATGGATACAGGCTACCCAACTTATTTCTCTCATTATTTTTTCTTACCTTGGCAACAAGGTGCTGTTAATGTGCATGTCCAGTTTCTGTGTCGGCACGTAAGGCTACACACGTGACAGCATGATTACTTTTTCTATTTATAGTTAACACGTGCCGGCCGTGCCTTCACGCATGGCTTGCCTATTGCACACGACAGATTCGATCAGTCTAGTATCTTCGCTTCTCATGCAGACGTTAATTTAAACAGGAAAGCAATGAGGTTCCCCCAAATCCAAACGTTCTCTATATAGTGGCAAAGTGCAAGGAAGAATGTCACGGCAAGCAAACTGTATGGAGGTCGTACAGGTTAAGATCCATGCATTCTTGACACCTCGGCGATGAGTGATCACGTTTAGGCTTCAGCTACTTTACTCCTGTTGAACTGTAAATCTGTCGCTGTATTGAAACAGCACACAGTAAACACGTAGCCGGGATTGACAACGTAGCGACACGTTTTCCTAATCTCGACGTCTGGAGGTAAGAGAAGATGGGTGGGCTCCAAAGTCTGTGGAGAAGTTGTACAGAAGGGAACAATAACTCTGCCGGGAATTGAAAATGGAATCCTCCAATGTCCAACCCTTAATCCAGTCACTGTGCTGTCCGACCGATTCCAAATTACGTTACCGTACACAACACGCGCTGTCTGTTGGGAGTGAGAGTCATTAAGTGCTGACTGCCACCAGCCCAAACTGCAGCAGCTGGAGGACGAGACGTTTATATGGCCACAGAATCAAGGTTCTATTTTGTCAGTTTTTGTTGACAACGGCACAACCGTGTCATATGAACATTAAGAGTGAGCTAATAAAACAGTTATTGAAGAACTACAATTATATATGAATTTTTGTTTCATGAGACATATTATTAGTGACTATCGATTTTTATTATCGATGTATAAAGCATGGATATGTTGTTAATCCAGAACTTCTTATAAAATGTCGACAGTCAGTTTTCTTATTACTTTATTCTGTGCCTACTAATTAATGAAACATTCCGTTCAGTTGTTTGCGAGCTTTTACAGGTTCTTTTGGTTCAAGTTTATTTTGTGCTTACGTGAGGAAGGACAGGCATGATCACCGAAAACTTTTATGACTGATGATTTGAAACCTTTTGTAATAACACAGTGATTACCCCCAGGGTATAATTTTTTTGTTGCATGTGAACATTTTGACCGTCAAAAATGTCGGGTTAGTTACGTCAAAAAATAAATAAAAATTGAATAAGCAGTACTGTAATGACTTCATCAAACGTCATGAAATAAAGAAACGTCTAATGAAAGACTTGCATATGAATGTCACGTTCAGAACGGCATGCGAAGGGTTCATTTCTAACTTTCATAATTATATACATATAGTTTAGTGTGGGTTATTTCTTCAGAAACTCTTATTAGGTGCTGAAGAAACTATTAAGGAACCAGAAGATGTAATTACTGCACCCACAAATATCTGCCACTGAATCACATCCTGAACTACTTTAATCCACTCCACAACTTCGCACTTTGTTTATAGCATTTTTATTTTAGTACAATATTTTCTCCTCTTCCGTCCCTTAATGTTGTCTTCCCTTGAAAATCTCAATGAGCTTCTGCTCTCCCACGTTTCAAAGAACAAAAAATTGTGTTCTACCGTTAGACCGATTTCAGCAATATTTCAAACAAGTCACACACTAAGTGTGCGGCCTGTGCTGTCGCATGTCAACTTAGCTCACCATAACGAATGTCTGGAGACAGGTGACACTCGGTCAGAAGCCAAATATTTCGGGTGGGATGTCGTCATATTACGCAAGAAATGTACAGTACAAGTGATGGTAACAGCCTGCAAACTGCGATCCGCCTAACATAGGGGAATTTAACAAATTCACAGCTGTTAAAAACGCCTGTCCTAATTAACCGCACGAAGCACTTAGTTCTAAGAAACTGAGTTTTTTTTTTTTTAATAATTACCACGCCTTTACGGACACTGCATATTCGTGACAGTGTTCACAGTATCTCGTCACTGGACTAGAGCCAGATAAAACCACTCCACACTCTAACGTACCATTTTTTTAGATTCACTTTAACAGTATCTTTTTATGTACGCCTAAGTCTCTCAATTTATCTCTGTTTTTCCAATTTTACACTCCACTCAGGCAAACATATTAAGGCCAAAGAGACAAACACCACCTGCCTGTACTGCACGTGACACCCTACCTACAACCGACAGACCTGATTCAATTACAAACAGTACAGTCCGTTCGCAATTATTATGAGTACAAAAGATTAAATGTCTTGTAGCTCTAACAGTAGGTAAAATACATTAGTTTATTATTAGTGCTTCCACGTGGGACGTTAATGAAATAATACATAGGGAAAATGTGGAAGGTCGGTATGTGTTTGATGGAGCGGTCACGAACGTATGAATGTACAGGACAATCATTGGGAATAATAGGTATTAATTAATGATGTAGACCAAAGAGTAACCACCGCTGGAGAGAATGCCAGAAGATGGAAGTGGCAGCTCGATCAATACAAACTTAGACTTCGAAAATGTCCTGCAGAAGTATGGACAAAGACATTGTATACTTCGTAACCTAGGCAAGTTGGAGAAAGCGAATAGGTACTTCTAGCCTCCGCGGGTCCGTCTGTCTGTCCGTCCGTCCGTCCGAATGGAACAACGAGACTTCCACTGGACCGATTTTCGTGAAATTTCATACCTGAAATTTCAATAAAATGATAAATTCTGATTTTGCTGAAGCTCTCACAAAAGTAGCACATTTCAAATAAAGGTCCAAATACAATTATGTGATTGGTCCTTGTAATGGAAATAGACTGCGTTCTCTGCGAGGTAGGAAATTAGTTCTAAGAATTAAACGACGATAGAACATACCGCATTTTCCGAGACAAATACATGAAATGGAATATCTCGCCCTTGCGAGAAAAGTAAAGAAAGCAAGACAGGAATAATATTTCTCGGTATTTGAAGATATTGAGAACGAGAGAATATAGAGGAACAGCTGGCGATCGAAACATATTACAGCACGCGAGAAACGAAAAGTAGCGACCGCATTTAGAACACAATGCAAATATTCAAGGATTATAGAGAAACAGCAATAACGTGGACGAAAAGAAGACGAATGCGCCTGAAGAAAGGTCCTGATAGTCTTTAATCAAAATGAGGTGCAGTTTTCTAAGCAATAATAATTTCTACATCAACAAAATTTGATACTCACAGAAATGGGAATCTCAATATCTGTCCACTTTCTATTATAGTAATTTCACTATAAATGTTGTAATAACTTCGCTAAAACACCAGTTTTTGTGGTAAGAAAGTAAGAAGGCAAGGAAGGAATGATCCCTCGTTGAATACAGACAGGTTTTCATTTTCGCACTAGTTACATCTCTTTTCTAAACATTATCACCTATTCCACCAATCAAACGGATTAACGAAAGGCCCAAACGTAACAACGTTTCATATGTGTCAACGTCACCATTATATCGAAGAATTGTATCTTTCTAAACGCCGCGTATATTATTAAAAAAACATCACCGATTCAGAGGGGGGCAAAAATTATTCCTGTTCATTTCACACTGGATTTGACACGTCATAAATCTCATACAAAAACTAAAAATTTCCTATGCAATTCTAGACACCACTGCTTTGAAGTCTCACGTTGGGCACAGCTCGTCCTTTCTTAATTTTAGAACTTGGCTTCCATACCAGATCCACACTTTATTTAGATGCTGCGTCAAAACGATCTGTACAGCTACATCGGCGAATGTATATTACACGTACATTACCAGGACATATTCTGAGGTCGGTAATGCAGCATCCTGTCTTGATACTTTGAACCATTAATTGATGAAGAAACACAAAATTTAGTTGCTACTTTATCGGAAACACTGTGTGTCGCTTCTGGATATCAACCGATTAATTCTGTTCAAGGAAGTAACTGCTGTTGAACGTGAGAATAACAATAAACACACAGATAAGCTGTGCGGTTGAAGTCTACAACATTTGGGTTTTGAACCCAATGGCACGTAACACTACCGCCAAGTTCCAGACCGAAAACAGCTTAACGTATGTGCCCATTTTTAATTTTATTTCCCAGACAGGCGGGTAGGTGTACAGTGACAGGCCTCGGACTATAAGACCCACATTCCGTCCCCAGGGGCAGATTCATTTTCCCTCCATCATGTAATCCAGACCGCAACTGAAGTCCAAGCAACATTCTAGGCAAGGGACGAACGAAATCTTTAACTCGCGATTAAAGCAGAAAGAAGCGCGTACGTGAAATGATTGGAATGCGTCATGTCACTTTGTCAAGAGCAAACACACCTGCACACTTCGCTATTTCCACGCTTTAAATAAGGTGGCTTTAATTATCATCGTTGGTTAGGTTCTTCTGAAATGTCGTGTCGCTGGGTTAGTAGTTTCCGACGTTTCGAACAAGCACGAAGCATTTCTCTAGAAGGGTCAAAAAGACCAAAAACAATTCTCTTGGATTCCTTGACCCTTGAAGGGAAGGACGCCACATTCATTCCGAATGTCGGGAGCCAATAACCCAGCAAAACAGCATCATATCCCAGATGAAATGAATTCTCGGAAACACGGCCGACGGAACTTCAAATTTGGCACAGATCGATCTCCTTCCCCTCTGAAGTGGCGGTTGACACGTTGCTCCGGAACGTCACTTAATTCCTATCAGACTATACGATCTCAAGTCCTGGAACACAGTGTCTGAACACAGTGTCTGAAGTCCGACTTTGTTTGGTTTTCCAAGTCCTAAAGCACGGAAATATGTCGACTCCGTCTGCAGCTTTATGCTAAATTGGACATAATTAGTAAGTACACGCTTTAAACCCAGAGAGCGTGTAACGCAATAAATGTTTCAGCAATCCACAACTTGATGTCTGCAATTAGTGTCAGACTGTACAAGTTAACTCACACCGACACATTCCTATCTTACTAGATTTAGTTCATTTTCCGTTGCATAAAAGTACTTCTTCTGACCTCGAATAAGGGAAAAGTCACTAAAGAAGAGAGGATGGACCGAATCCCAGTGACCGCCGGTCTAACGCATGTTTCTGCTGCCGTTAGCTTTCTGGAATTGCGGGTTGGAATCCTGCCGGGGGCATGGATGTCTCTTTCGTCTGTTGTGTGTCGTCAGGTAGAGGTCTCTGCGTCGGGCCGATCACTCGCTCAGAGGATTCGCAGCGATTATGGTGTCTGTGGTCTCGAAACTGCAACAACGAGAACGACTAGGCCCACTAGAGCTATCGAGCCACGATGAAAAACAGAGGAAGGGTAAGCAGTTCAATTTAATGACGCTGTGAATACGAGGGCGGGCTGATAAGTTTTGCCTCCACTTAAATAGAAAATGAACGGGAAAAGATATTTTAATGAAATAAAAAAGAAATATGCCTGCATAAATTATTTTCAAAGCTGCGTAATTATTTTTCTACAAAATCACCACGCACTTCAATATACTTCCGCCAACGTTGCACTAGTTTTTTGTAATCTGTCCTTAAAAAATGGTGTTTTGTTTTTGAAACTATTTCCTCGCTGCAGACTTCACCTTACCCAGCGTCTGACTGTACTCACATAAACACACTGATCACCATAAATGGCTTGCATTCGTCTGTGAATTTCAATTGGAGGAATATTTTCCCGCGGTTAAGAATTAAATAACAGCACGCTGTTTGAACCGAACGTCTGAAAAGTCTTCCATTTTGATGTGCACTGGGTGAGGACTGTAAGCATCTGTGTGTTCAAGGTGAAGTATGATGGAACAGAGATACCATGCGACTACACAGAACCGGTTTTATCCAGATATGTCTAATGTAAATAAAAATATTACAGTGGAGGCAAAACGTATCAGCCCAACTACGTAACCCAGACTGCGCCTACTCCAATGACCGCGAAAGATGAATTGCAGTAGCAGTGGAAGGAAACAGCCGTGGCGTATTTTTGGTTCTGTCCCTACATTCAGCTGGAAGGACTGCGGAAAGCGATGTTTTCCCGATTAGAATAATACACGAGCCGATCAGGGTATCAACGATGAACCTACCGAACACAATTCGGAAAGGTTACACTTGCTCGGTAAAGTACTGCAAAGCAACCTTGGCTTATTTCAAGATATTAACCGAGTATTCTTCTAGAAAACCACCACTTATACATGCAAGGGCGGGGCCCGCGGTGGTACAGTGGTTAAGGTGCTGCGGTACAAATCGGAAGGTCGCTGGTTCGATTCCAGGTGGTGTCACTGGTAATTTTCATTGACATAATCCTTCCGATCGCACTATGGCCCCTGGGGTCGACTCAGCCTGTAACAGAAACGTGTACTAAGAGAACTTCCTTGGGGTACAGGCGGCCGGTGCGTAGGGCTGACAACCTTACCACCATCCGGGGCCATTTTCACGTAATCTGGGAACCTTAACTTCCTGGAACCCTCTGAGCCACTCCAGGCCTGGAACGGGACTACTCTACCTTTAACTTTATACATGCAAGCACGAAAACCATGCTCCCGTGGATTTATACGTACACCCATGCCTTCTAATCACTGGTTCTTCTGAATTCCCACACATCTCCCACCACATCCCGTCTGCTTGCATGAAGGAGTAATTTGGAACGGCAGTGTTCCAATACTCAAGTGCATTCTTGAAGAAACTTCGCTTTCTGCTTTCGAAAATTTTATACCAATAATGGTCCATTACGATGTCCATAAAATAAGCGGTTCGCCACCTCCATGAGGTGCTGAGGTTATGTCCACACACCTATATATACTGTACATCCTTTGCCCACATATCATGTGACTCCGTAACACTCTCATTTTTTGTGATGTTTCGTTATGTGTATGTGTTGTGACTTAGTACTTTGTTGTAGCAGAAAGTACTGAGGGAAATGCACACGGCACACTAACTGCATTGAAATTACCGTGCACAAAAATGTGTTCACATATCGTCAGCATGATCTATGCTTGCATAGATGACTAAATACGTCGGTAATTCTGAAATTTAATCTGTTGAAAGTAAAAAAAAAATTGCATGTTAAACACAGTTTCTTGTGTCGACTTCAGACTTTGATTCGTATCTCAGTAGAGGACATCCCGTTGTGTTTAAGCATAATATTAAAATGAAATAAAATACTCCGTCAAACAAAACTATTTTATACTATACCATATTAATTCAAAGAGTGGCGACTAGTTTCGGCCTATGCAGGCCATCATCAGGCCAAAATATTTATAAAAACTTAAATGCCAGTGTACACAGTGCATTGTTCGTCAGTGTCATGGTATCCCATTTACAGTCGTATAGTTCGTTATAATTAAAGCCTGCTGTAGTTCTGTTGTCTATGGTCAGTTTAACATAACTAGTCGCCATTATTTAAATTAATAAAGTGTAAAATAGTTGTGTTAGAAGAAGTATATATTTTATTTCATTTTAATTATTTTGATTTTGTTATTTTACGATTGCAACTGTTCACATATTTCGAGCAAAGTCAAAGAGCAACATCCATCAATATCTATGTAACTAAAAATGTCCCTATGTAGGACACGAAGTACAGGCGTGATTAATCATGGGGACATCTTTACCTCTATCATAAAGACAGGGTGACAGAACTATGCGTCTGTTATTTTGCCAGTTAATTAACGCTGATCTGTCAATCGCTTCTCAAGAACAGGTTTCCCATGGTCACATTCCAAGGCCGGAACGTACTGCTGCAGCCCTATAACGTAATACATGTACCTTTCACACTTAACTCAAGTCCTGTAATCAACAGTAACAGTGCTTTAAAAGGTAGCTTCCTTTCTTTTTGTGTTTCAACGGTGCAGAAAATTCAACTGCAAAATCAAGTGGTTTTATTATACATTTTCGTATAATTATCCATGCACTGACTGTATTCTTGTTGTAAGGCACCATGATTATGGTCACAGGAGTGACCTAAATATGTCGGTGAACAATAATGGTATGTGATTCAACATATTTGTAAGTGTGCATTTGTGGGTTATCATATAAGTATGAAACATTCTACAATGCATGGATATGGTACGCAGAAAGTGGATTAACTTCATTCGCAGCAATGGGAAAAAGCGCAATGGACCTCCTTCCACAGCTAACCGACGAACTGTATAATAATACTACACATGTATCAAAACACGTGTAAAGAAGGTTTGAAAGGCCAGGGTTGTAGCACAGACCAAAGGCCTGGCGTAAAAATTCTCCATATACGAAGATATGGGAAAATATTAGTGTCATGAGTGTATGAGGTTTTCAACAAACAATTCCTTCACAATTCACGCAAACAACCGGTGGCCGCTCTTTACCTCCCTTGGAATAAGTCACATCCGTCTAGCGATAGATTTACTGCGAATGAATAAGACAGAATATCTGTCGGGAAAGCGCAAATGCTCGCATTTTAAGTTCATTTTCAGCATCCTCCTTGAGAAACAAGGGGAGCTCTACAACCCCCCAGCCAATATCGCCGACCTCTGGATCCGGATTCAAATATGTGAATACCACTATTCCGCCGTAACGTTCGGTAACACGTACTATCGACTGTACATAAGCACAACACCATTGTCGATACTGCATGAACATAAAAAGCATTTCGATTTTGTATGGAATCCAATGGCAACTGAATACCTTCATCCGCTCAAAGCGCGTTGGTTAGAAACAGACTGCATTTGATTTAGTAGAGTATTCCCGTTTGAATTAAGAGATTCGCGGCAGTCAGCATCAAAATGAGTAATTTTAATGGATCCTGCGTACATCAATGGGCTCTTTGTCTACCCTGGAGCAGCTGTTAAACGCACACCAACATGGTATTTCCATTTGTACACAGAACCCACCTGTTCACTCCACATAGCCCAATTTAAACTTCCCCCACTATTACAATCTTGAACTATGAACGCTTCCGATTGTATTGTGAAGGTGTTCCAGATCGAATCCCAAACAAGACACCGTCCACCCTGAGATTTTTTTTTTCCTGCATATTCTCAAATCCTGCAGCCAAATGTGTGGACGGTACCCCAAATTACGCCAAGAACAACAGTATTCAGCATTCATTATTAATTCACACATCCACTGTTGGGCCTACAAAATGACAAAATTCAATCTGCGCCAATACAGACAACGTAGTTAAATAAACAAAAAATAAAATGTATGCATTGTTTATATATTGAATACAATCTATCCACTGCATGAATTACTTGAAGTATTTATACTTCATGTAATTCATACAGTGCATATGCCGTACCCAGTTTCATTATTTTAGAATAATTCACATTTTACTCCGTCCTTTTTGACATCCAGGTGTCCGTGCATCGTGATATATTCTTATAATAAAACCAACAAGATGCACTAATTTCTCAAATTTATTTTTGGAATAGAACTCTACATGTTTCGTACAGGTTTTCTGTCCATCATCACGAGTCTAGTACTGCATAACCTGTATGACATATACCTATTGCTGTGTATGCAGTACTAGACTCGTGATGATGGACAGAAAACCTGTCCTAAATATGTAGAGTTCTATTCCAAAAATCAATTTGAGAAATTAGTGCATCGTGTTGGTTTCATTACATTAATTTACATCGTCCTGTTGCAAATTTTTTTCTGGGCGAAAAGTCCAGTTTGTTACATAACCGTGAAGATCAAGAAACTGAAAGCAAAGCATATTAATTTATTAACGCTGTCTGATTGCCTAAAGAACAAACCACTTTTTGGTAAGGTTTCAGTCTGGTCGTCTTTCGCTCAAGAGTAACTTCGAAGACGAAGTTGAACATGCAGCATTGGTGGAATGACACTGACAGGGGAAAAACTAACTACTTGAGAAAAAATCTGAGCGAGTACCACTTTGTCCACCATAAAATTCACATAGAATGGCCAGTGTTCTAATCCAGGCTGCCGTGGTGACTTTCACGTGAATTATAATCAACAAAACAGGCCACGTAAGTATAAACTTAAAACCGAGGCGCGTTCGCGTAAACACAGTTGCCGTGGAAAAGAAATAAATATTCCACATTCTCAGTATGTGTTTGTAGCTTTCGTCATCCAGCATGCAAAGCGCATAAGCCGTGTTATAGTCACGTGTGGCCTGTCTGGTTCTAACAAAACTTTCCACATTATAACTTTAACGGCACGATTTTCGGGAAAAGACGTAAAGTGTGTGTTTTGATTTTATCTACAGCTCTCGCCTTGAAATATTTCTCATTCTCCAAAAGACAAAAATAAGCGAGATATCGTCATAAATGTACAAACGTCTTCTTGTAAAGCACCCGTTGTTATTGTCAGATACTAAGGAAACTTGAATCATCTCGACTGACTTTCGAAAAAAATAGTTAAATGTAAAATTTCATGAAAATCCGTCCAACGAGAATCAAGTTTTTCCACGCGGGCGGGCGGGCGGACAGACATGACAAAAATAATAGCCGCTTTTCGCACTTTTTCCAACGCGACTAAAATGGAGTTCATAACTCACAGAGAAGAGTTTCTGCTTCTGCTATATAAATACGTATTGGTTAATGCTTCTGAGGGAAGGTTGAGTATTATGTATGAGATTTTATATGTAGCCTATAAATACCACTGTGTGGAAAAATGCAGAACTTAAACTTACAGCATGCGGTGCAAACTACTGGGCTTGTATCGGTTAAAAACTGTACTAGGTCAGGAGCTGGGTAACAAGTTGACGACAACAGAAGCAACTGAGGTATTACACTGAAGTTGAAGCTGACTCTGCAGTTAGTTCGCTACCGGTCTGCTGCGAGTTGCGGAAGCCTTTCTCATGTCACCACATAACAAGTGATAAATTAGAACGAGCGGCTCTTAACAAAGAGTAATGCCACCAAGATCCCGTTTCAAACTTCACAGAGCACATAGGAAGTCACTAATTTGTAAGTACATAAACTCTTTCTGCAGTGTGTCACCATGGAAACGAAGCGACCCGTTCCAACAGCAGAACAAATTTCTGACAGCAGGATGTTTCACCATATTTGACCACAATCAAATCAATATGCATCCTTTCCGGGCAATTTATTTGTTCATTTTACTAATTAATTTAATTATTTAATTAATGAATAGCAATGCTAGTTGTTATTCGAAGGAAAATTCAAAAATTTGAACAACATATTTTCAGTTAGCGTTTTAAATTATTTACCGCAATGCGGAAAAAATCTACCTGTTTTCTGCTATAACGCAGTAGCTGCGTACCTTAACAACTCGCTGTTACGAAAAACTCGCTTTATAAGAAGTAGCAAGCGCAATGGGAAGAAAGAAAAAGGTTAGGAGAAACAGGTTCGAAAGCACTACAATGAACGGTAACTTTCTTCAAATTTTTTTGTTATTGTTTGTGCGCGTTCTCTTACAAAAACAGCGTTTTCGCTTGATAATATAATTTGATTTAATAATTTCGATGGAACGAAAAATGGAACATTTCAGCCATTTACAGTTCGCACCAGCGTCGCAAAAATGGCCTTTTTATACCGTTATGGGAACAAACAAAGTTAGAATGATTTTTTTTATATTCGTACCGTGCATCTAGAAGATATCAAAGTTTTATTTACTCACCAAGTGATGCACTAGTGAGTTGTCTTTTAAAAAATATAAAAATTTACGTTAAACTTTACATTAAAATTTACATTAAAGCAGCTCCGACATGTTTCGGCGTTACAGTTAGACCATCATCAGGGAGCACTTTAATTAGTGCTTACTAAAGTTACAGTTGTTGAAATAGTCCACTAAATACATCGGAATGTGGTTAATACGGCGGTGGTGTCGCTACATTTATTATATGCAGCCAAACCACCACCGTATTAACCACACACCGATCTATTTTAATGGACTATTTTAATAACTGTAATTTTAGTAGGCTCTAATTAATGCGCTCCCTGATGATCGTGTAACTGTAACACCGAAAGATGTCGGAGCTGTTTTAATGTAAATTTAAATATTATTTTTAAGACAACTCACTAGTGCATCAGTTGGTGAATAAATAATACTTTACAATTAGAATGGTTTATCTACTATGTAATAGTAGGTCCAGTTATATAACTTCCCGTACCAATAAACCAGTTATTAACTCGATACAAATACAACCCACGAATTGGAAAAAAACGTGTAAAGAATAGGTCATGGCAGTACTGCAGGTACTGCATTTGCCTGGAGGGAGTAACAAATATCACGAGAAGACTGAAGTAAGAATAGAGTTACATGTGTGAGAAAGACCAACAAGATGCACACTTTTACTTAATAATTTATTTGAATTAAATTATCCTCGACATATTTCGAACAAATAATTGTTCATCATCAGGGGACACGTAGAGGATAATTTAATTTTAAAAAATTTTGAAAAAGTCTGCATCTTGTTGGTCTTTCTCACATATGTGTATCACGATGCACGGTTCAGAGAATGTCAAGTAAGAACAGATAATCTATGGGGTCAGCTTTTAGCCCGAAGTCTTCCAAATATGAAGCAGGAATACCAACCTCCTCACAGCTCGTCACCACACCATTCGACATAATACGTAGCCTGAGAGCTGCCAACACCAGTGTGCAATAAACAGTCAGTAAATAAAATAAAGCAGACTCGGTTACCGTGCGGTCTGCAGCCCCTTGATTGCTCGGATCACCGGTACGAATCCCGCTGAGGGCATGGACGGACATCTCTTATGTTCGTTGCGTGTCGAAACGTGTGTGTCATCGAGTAACCTCAACAATCAGGCGGCCTAGTTCCGATTTGGACTGTTGCGCCAAATAAAACATAAAATAAATTGTTATAGGTTGCATTAAACTGTAAAAATAAGCAGAAGTGCCCTTCTGGGTAAGCATCGCGAATGTCTATAAGAGGCGGAGAGGTGAAGCTACATGCATTCATCAAGTTGATATTTGACAGAGACACCGACTATCTCTAGAACGGCGCCATTTCACTCCCGGAGAGTGGTCGTTCTCAGGAACAACTGGGGGACAGAAAATAGTTGTTACGCATTAAAGAAGTTCCGAGTTCAATACTCTGTCCGTAGATTGCCGAGTTTTAATTAGTATCTTCCTGTTTTTCTTCAGTCTCAAGGATAATACGGACACGCTACATCAAGCAACACCACGGTCACCGCCGACCACACCCACATTTCTAACGATTCTTTACTCATTTTTCGTACCATACGGTCTAAGCCAATGACAATGTCATTAAATAAGCCAAAAACAAAAATAAATAAATAGAAAATAAATCGGTTGATACCCAGAACCAGTCTGTGAGAACATGAATTTCCCTGTTGAGATTGAAAACCGAACAACCGAGCCCATAACCAGACTATTTACTGACTGCGATCTGGCGGCTATTCAGTCATCAAGTAATTCGTTCAGTCGCCTCGGATATGAGCAAATTTTTTCGGGTACTCTCGTCACTTGGACGGAAATAAATAGACCACAATAGCACTCCGGAGTCTGTTCCTGTATTCAGACATAGAGAAAGGCTATGCCTTGAAGCCACCGAAGTGTAGCTATCCGCAGGCAGGCTGAACTAGTGAACCCCTCATAATAAATACCGTTATTTGCAACTGCAGACGGAGACACGACCAAACTCCGAAACATAGCACACATTTTAAAACACAATACACAAAACACGTTAAAGTAATTTTTGTCACAACGGTGGAAACTGTGAATTTAACGTGATTTGTCCGTGACAATAGGCAGACGTAGATTACCCGTAACAGACAGCGTTATGAGTCCCAAGCATAATGTTGGAACGTACATCGAACTATGAAAAGTGAAACCATAAATGACAGAAAATTTCACAAAGTTATCACAACGTTGATATTATCACACGAGTGTTAAGCAGAAAGATATTAATAAACGCACGTATACAGAACAAACCAGACGGATGTTAACTAACATCACAGTGGCAATGTGTTAATATAAATGGACAAAATACTTAATAATAATGGATGAAAATCGTTTGTAAAGGTAAAGCAGTCCCGTTACAGGCCAGGAGTGACGCAGAGGGTTCCAGGAAGTTAAGGTTACCAGATTTCATGACAACGGCACAGGATGGTGGTAAGGTTGTTAGCATTACGTACTGGCCACCTTTACCCCCGGAAACGCTCCTGGTACTCATTTCTGTTAGAGGCTGAGTCGGCCCCAGGGCCATAGTGCGATCGGAAGGATTTTATGTCAATGAAAGATTCCAATGACACCAGCTGGAATCGAACCAACGACCTTCCGATTTGTAGCACAGCACCTTAACCACTGTGCTACCGCGGTTCCCGTATCTAAGATAGTACAGACTACAAACCTACAGGAAAGCAAGATTAGAGACAATCCAGGAAAGACAAAAAAATACTTAAAATGGCGGAACAGGCAGTACTGCCGATAACATAAACAGAAGAGAAGAAATAAAGGGTGAAAAATATAGAATTGTCACGAACTGTTGAGATAGTGTGTCTGTTTAGTTAGGACGTATGATCACATCTGATTGATGACACTGTGACATCCGTCAGATTGCTCGGCAGAACAATTCGTTATTTCCCCACGTATAGATTTGAGGACTAGCCTATGAAAACGGCACATGACATTTATATATGAATTGATGGTTGCAGTCACGCTAAGCTACAAGTGTACGCGTCAGGGCTTTCAAATAACAGGGACAAAATGTGGAAGCACACTAAATGGACAGGAAAACGACACTCCCACTGCCCCTACATCAGGCATCCGCGCAACTGCTGAATGACGGCATTCAATTGTCTGTCGAGACGGTGGGTGCCATCTGGACACAAACCGTATGGCAGGGTTGATACTGCGGGCAGTTGCGAAACAACAGCGGGATGAAGCAAATCAAACATAGCAATAAATAATGAAGAAGTGAGGAAAAACGAAATGGAGAAAGAGACAGGGAAAGAAGCAAACTGAAGATAGATAGAACAAGAGAGGCAATGTACTACGAATATCGTGATATTGAGGCGCGTGCATGCAACCATTTTTGCAATTTTGACGTTTTGCTGGCCGTGCATCTCAGTACAGTTATCTCAGTAATTAACCAACTTGATGCACAAAAACCGGTCCTCTCTCAATCCGTGCACGAGACGGCCACCTATAGGTGTGATGATACCACAGGCTGTGTAATGCAATTTTGGCCTCCTGATGATGAACACATGTGTTCGAAACATGTAGAGGCATGAAATAAACTTATTGTAAAACAAACTTTTTGCGCATCAAGTGGGTTAATTACTGAGATAAACATTTTTGCAGTGAAAAAGTAATTAAATTTTACACATATTGAGTGTTTGTTCGCAGGCTTGCATGCGCCATAATGTCACCTGTGGTCTGTCCGGATCTACCATATTTTTCCACATTATCTGATAAAGACACGATTTAAAAATAAAACTGTTATTTAATATAGAATGTGTTTCGATCTTCTCTACTAATCTGTAACATTTCTCATTCTGCGAAGAATTTAGCGACAAACTGTCATAAATTAGCGCACGTCTTCATGTAAAGTGCCCGTTATTTTTGTCAGATTTTAATGAAACTTTAATTTTTTCGACAAATTATCGAAAAATATTCAAAAGGCAAATTTCATGAAAATTCGCCGAGTGGGAGCCCAACTGTTCCATGCGGCCAGAAGGACAGACATGGCATAGCAAATAGTGTCTTTTGCAATTCCGTGAACGCGCCTTAAGATAAATAAACAACAGAATAACAGTATCAACTAAGTACTGGAAAAAAAGAACATAAACTAACAAAACACGAAGCAGAAGCGAGGAAAGAAATACGGGAATGAAAAGGTGTAAGAAATAAAGGAACAAAGAACTAAATAAAAAGGGGAAAGAACAAAGAGAAGAAGACAGCAAGAAATAAGGATAAAAGGAAATGCGCAAAATAGGAAATACGGAAAACGGTGTACAAGAAACAGCTACAGCAGAGAACTGAAGACATAAAAGAAGGACACGCCACATGGATCGAGAGCAAATTATTCTGCAATTAACTGTTGTTTCTTGTGCGTTTGTTGTTGTGTTAAACCAACAGCTGTGACACAGTTTCAAACTACGAAGAATACAAGACAGGGGCCTATCATGTGACTCAGAACGTACCATGTTGCCCCAGCTGTTGATTAATGTCAATGAGATAAACAAGCAACCTAAACTCTATACTCACACGAAACCCAGTGGCAACTGCGAAGTGGCACACAAACTTTGCAAAACGTTTTACATTCCACACTTCACTGACCTTGGTGTCAACTTACTGAGCTTGCAGAACTGTCATTATGACGCTAATCGCCCTAAACAGGGTCGTACAGCACGTTTCGTTGGATACATGATGTTGTCCTACAACTATTTCAGCCTTCTCTACGGTCTATAGGCCAGACACTTTCAAGCAGAAATTTCCCGTTGCCCCAACAAAAGACACAAACATGATCTGCGGTCACATAACACGCAACTATTTTTTGTGTCAAACAAACACTTATCTAAGCCAGCGCAAGGTGGTTCAGGCACTGACGCATGAAATTCGTAACCGGGAGATACCGGGTTTAAATCACGGCCCCTACACCGAACGCTGTGAAGTTACGCGCGGTTTTCTTCAGTCTTTCCTGACACGTATTGGAACTGTAGGTATAACAGAACTATCATCACTTCCATCTCTAACTTTCCATAACATTATTCAATAATCATCGCACACATAAGACCCTACAGAGCTCATTAGTGATAGTGTCGTTAAATAAACCAAAAAGAAAGAAGTCAGAAAAGTCCTCTGAAGAAAATCGGTGTTAAATGACAAGACGTAAAAGTGTGACTACCATAATATACAGCAGCTTACAGAAATGAAACACGATCACTGACAATTCTTCTGCAGCTTATGGAATAGCCACAGAACGACCTCGCCAACATACATTCGACGACAAATTTGCAGACACACCTCCTTTTAACACCAGCGTAAAACAACTGACGAATTAACTGAAAGTATTTCAGTGTCTTACTTAACGATGATCTGAATTTATTAGAGTATACGGCGCCATTGATAGATGAGTGAATAAGTAAGGAGAATTGCTAGAATGACACTGACACGAGAAAACTGAAGTACTCTGCGGAAAAACTGTCTCAGTGACGTCTTGCCAAGCACGGTTAGAGGCCGTCCGCTAACTGTCTGGCCCACTACAAGGCCCGAATTAATTGAAGATAAGAAGAGAATTCGCTTGAAGAATGTGAGATTATTTTGAACAGAAAACGTATTTACTAGTCACAAAATTGGTGCCTCACGGTATGGAAAATTATTGCTGGCACCAATGCAGGCTTCCTATAGTGACTTATTTCAATTCAGAACTAACTTACCAGGCAAACGAGTCTTTTCTATGTTTGTTAAGTCCCCTTGTATGTGGGAGCGGCCCATCTAAGGACCTCCACCGACAGAAGACAACAAAGAACGTAAATGTATCCATCGAAACAAATGATTACAGTGTTAGAGGTACGAGGAGTGCGAGATGGTACCCACGTACATATCCAGAACTGGTATCACCGAATACAAGTACGAGTAAAAGCATCATTCAAGAAGTTTGTGAAACATTACAGTTTTAGCAGGCTGTGGTTGCTGAAAAGTTACGTCACTGCGGCAAACATCGGAATAAAAAAAAAATAATCTAAACAATCTGAAAACTAAACATTGGTACGGATACTCACACACACACACACACACACACCCACACACACACACATACACCCACACACACACACACACACACACACACCCACACACACATACACCCACACACACACACA
>Ga0123352_10003315_pt1 | contig 23182 bp, 22 predicted proteins | sample TergutLab28metaG_FD_89700 | JGI IMG/M metagenome (GOLD analysis project Ga0123352, IMG submission 89700) | Labiotermes labralis P1 segment gut microbial communities from Petit-Saut dam, French Guiana - Lab288 P1 | ecosystem: Host-associated > Arthropoda: Insects > Digestive system > Gut ...
ACCCAATTCATAGAGCGCACCACCACAACCTACTAACTTTCGCAATGATGTATCACCACACGGAAAATTTCATTCTCGTCCTTTCACATGACGAGGTAGTCCATGGCAAAAAATCGTTGCTTAACAAAATGCCGGGTGATTTGTGGCAAAAATGCGCCAACCTTCGTGCCGCCCTCGGCTTCATGTACTCCCATCCCGGAAAAAAGCTCATCTTCATGGGCGGCGAATTTGGTCAATTTATAGAATGGGATGAAAAACGCCCGCTGGATTGGTTTTTGCTAGAATACGGTCACCACCACCAAATTCAAGAATTCGTGCGGGATTTGAACCACATTTACCGCAACGAACCAGCTTTTTGGCAGCGTGATTTTGAGCAAAACGGCTTTAAATGGATAGATGCAGATGACACCTCCCGCTCCGTCATCTCTTTCGCCCGCTTTACAAAAGACCCCGCCGAAGCCCTAATAGTCGCAATAAACTTTACCCCAAACCCCATAGAGGAACACCGCCTTGGTCTACACCATCTTGCAACCTACAAAGAAATATTAAACAGTGATGACAAAAAATACGGCGGCGGCGGCATTACCAATCCAAACCCGCTTGTCCCAGAAAAAATCACGTCTAATCACCTACCCTGCTCTATAAAACTCTCCCTACCACCTTTGGGAATAATTATTTTGAAAGCAGTTTAAAAAGAGCGGCCAATGGTTTTACCGCAATGACCGCTCTTTCTATATGTCTTATACTACCCACACTAGGTTGCCGTTTTGTGAAGCCAGACGGTAATTACCCGTAGCTGGCGGAGTTGGCACGGTTAGCATTTGTGTGTTGTCGATAAAAATTTCTGTATTTGGAGTAGTGTGCAGCTTAAGTTGCAATACCCAGCCCATTTCAGAGGGCTCGCTCCCTGTATAATTAGTCCATTGAATATTCCCAAAACCCCAGTTCCCGCTTGGCGGCAAAGATGTGGAAAGCTGCGGAGAAACAGGCGTTGTGTACGTAGCTATTGCGCCGCTATCCAGTCTTGGGGTAGCGGCAAAGTTTATAAACCATGCGCCGGCACGGGGCGTGTTTGGGTTAGCATTGTAATTCGACCACACAATAACGTAATTCCCAGACTCGTGTAAAAACCAATTTGTATTACGGAAATTACCGCTTATATCAACAAAATGCGACGACGAGCCAGAAATGGTGTGCATTTCATTTATTCCCATATCTGTCCAAATACCCGCAAAGCGTGGGTCGGATGTGGTTGCCAAAAAGCCCGTAGACACCTTAAATTTCATTACATAAACCCCATATGGTGTTATAATGATGTCGCCTAGGTTACCATGTATGCTGTCAGGAACTTCCAAATCTGTGACCAGCACCTTTGGCTGCATATGAAAAATGGCGTAAAGCTCATTTATAGCGTTCACTATCTGCTTTGCATTTGTGGAAAGTTCGAAAGTAGAACCAATTATGGTATTAATTGCATCCACATCAAGGTCGATTATGGAATGAATATTGTCGGCATCTGGAAAGGCATTTGTGCCGCGGTTTGGTCCAAAAAACCATTTTTGACCTTGAATTAATATTGGACGGTAACTCTCTATCAAAACATTGCCGTTGCTATCCGTAAGATTGCTCACTTTTACGACGGTGTTGTTTTCAATATATTCAAAAAATACCCTCTGCCCTTCAATTACCCACGCAGCAACAGCTCTGGTTTCTTCATCCGCCTGCGCATCTCCTGACGTTGCATAAAAGTAACGTCGGTAGTCATAAGAACCTTGCAGATTACCCGTAAAATCCACGCGCCACGAGCGGGCTCTGGGTAAGGCAGGCGGTGCAGGAGTTGAGGTTACATCTATTGTAAAGTATGCATAGGGTATATCAAAAGCCGTAAGCGACACATCGCCTAAAGAAGGTGGCACGCCGTTTACGCTGCTCACAAAATTTGTAATTTTATTCATAAAATATTCATAGCTTACTGCGCTATTCGCCATCTAGTCACCATCTTTCATTTATACCAAATTGGTATTAGGCATTTTTTACAAGACATCATTTGTGTCTTATGGTGTTATAGGGTTCGGGACAATAAGGTAAGGTACAACGCTTTTTTCAAGCTCAGAGAGGACGTTATAGTCATCCTCGGTAATCTCTTGATTAACCCATGCGGGTATGGCTAAGGCAGAATTCCAGTACCAAAAACTAGCCGTGTCGTCAACAAAAGCATAGTCTGCCAAAATTCCCGTGGGATTTTCATCTACAAGCTCTGCCTCATCAACATAATGCCCCTTATACGGTGAAATTGCTGTTGGCGGAAGCTGACTTTCTGGAATATTGCCGTTAGGGTCAAGTGTTGGTATGCCCCCCGGCACACCTTGAATCGCCTTTAAATATTCATAGCTCACTGCACTTGCCATTAAAATCACTCCTTTTAATTATTTGCGGCTTGCGCAAAGAAATTATCTGGATAAACCACCCAAAGAACGTTCGGCTTATGTTTTTCGTCTTCCGACAAAGCAGTATAGCTTGCTTCTTCTAAAAGTTTTAAATCAATTCCAAGGTCGCCTTGTGGACCCTGAGGTCCTTGAATGCCTTGTGGGCCTTGCGGCCCCGGCATCGGCCAGCCAAAAAATGGGCATTTTCTACATTTTTTGTCACATATTCTTTTGAGAAACTCATCTTTTTGCGGAGGGTTAAAAGCACCAAAGGGAAATTGGGAATTATCAAAATCTTTGCAGCAATTTTGAGAATTTTTTCTTCCAATGCCGCTTTTTAGCAGCAAATTATCTTCCATTCTCGCACCCATTTCATATTAGTTTTAAGCATTTTATGTGTTCATTTGCAAAAGCGTTACTGCCGCATTATTAAAAAAGCACAATAAAATTAAAATTTTGAATTATTTTTTAAAAAAGTGCTTGACAAATAAAATTCCACATGCTACAATGATTTTCGTTGTTTCTTTGGAAACACGTTGGGCTGTCGCCAAGCGGTAAGGCAACGGACTTTGACTCCGTCATGCGAAGGTTCGAATCCTTCCAGCTCAGTTCGTAGGGGCGGGCATTGCCCGCCCGCCTTTCTTTACACAATTTCGGATCCTTAGCTCAGTTGGTTAGAGCATCCGGCTCATAACCGGACGGTCCTGGGTTCGAGTCCCCGAGGATCCATAAAGTATTTTGAGAAGCGGTTATAATAGCCGCTTTTTTTGCTTGGTAAAAAAATTTGACGAAACATTTAAATTTTGGTAAAATGAAATATTATTACAAATGAAAGCAGGTTTTATTATGAAAGACGACTTGTTGAAAATAAAGGAAGCGGGATTGGCAGGCGTTACTGCCGCTAACGACTTGCGTACGCTTGATGATGTTCGGGTTGAGTTTTTGGGGAAAAAAGGTTCTTTGTCGCAAATTTCACGCGGCATGGGCTCGCTTTCTGCCGAAGAACGTCCTGTGATGGGTCAGATGGTGAATGATGTGAAAGATACTTTGGAAGCTGCTGTTTTAGCTAAAAAATCGGAGCTTTCTCAAAAAGCGATGTTAGAGGCTTTGGCAACAGAAACTATCGATGTAACACTTCCCGGCATTGCTCCAAAAATTGGTAATTTACATCCGATGACTATTGTTACTGAAGAAATTTGCCAAATTTTTATTGGCATGGGCTATGAAATTGCCCAAGGACCCGATATAGAAACGGATTATCACAATTTTGAAGCATTAAATATTCCTGCAAGCCATCCAGCTAGGGACGAGCAAGATACATTTTACGTAGAAGGCGGGCATGTTTTGCGCACACAAACAAGCCCCGTGCAAATACGCAAAATGGAAACGAGTGAACCCCCTATTGCTATCGTCGCCCCCGGCAAGGTTTTTCGCTCGGATGAGGTGGATGCCACACATTCCCCCGTTTTTCATCAAATAGAAGGCTTGGTAGTGGATAAAGGAATACACATGGGACATTTAAAGGGTGCTTTGACCCAGTTTGCCCAAAAGGTTTTTGGAGATGACGTGCGTACACGTTTTCGTCCGCACCACTTTCCTTTTACAGAGCCATCTGCCGAAATGGATGTTTCCTGCTTTGGCTGTGGTGGACATCCCGAAAAAATGCCCACATGCCGCCTTTGCAAGGCAGAGGGCTGGATAGAGCTTTTGGGATGCGGGATGGTTCATCCAAAGGTTTTGGAGCGTTGCGGAATAGACCCTAATGTATACAGCGGCTTTGCCTTTGGCATGGGTTTAGAACGCATAGCAATGCAGCGTTATAATATTGATGACATGCGTCTTCTGTTTGACAATGATATGAGGTTTTTGCGCCAATTTTAGGGGGTTTTCGTTTGCGGGTTTGTATTTTAATGGGAAGTCCAAGACTTAACGGCGGCACAGCCGAGCTTTGCAAGCCTTTTATTAAACACTTGAAACAAAAGTGTGTCCATGTGGATTACATTGAGCTACACAACAAAAATATTTCACCATGCCTAGGATGTATGCAATGTCAAAATATCGCCCACGAATACGGATGCGGGCAACAAGACGACATGCAGTTTATTATAGAAAGCGTTTTACAGGCAGATGCTTTGGTCTATGCTACACCAATATATTCATGGCAGGCAACACCGCCCACAAAGACAGTTATGGACAGAATGTTTGGGCTTAACAAATTTTACGGCTCTGCCCCAAAGGGAAGCCTTTTTACACCAAAGACCATTGCTCTAATCGCTACTTGCGGATATGAGCCCGAATATGGTGCCGACTTGCTGGATGAGGTAGTTAGGCGTCTCTGCAAACATTCTGGTGTAAGTTATTCGGGAATGTTTGCCGTGCGAGATGGCGCAGTCGGTGATTTAATGACATTTCAAACAAATGAAGTGATTTTTGGGATACAAGAATTTGCAGATAAAATCCTAAATGAAGTCGAAAGAGGTGCAATATGAAATTACCCATATCGTGGCTGCACGATTATATAGACCAAGAAGCCATCGGCAATTTGCACGATTTTGCCGAAAAAATGACGATGAGCGGCAGCAAAGTTGAAAAAATCCACCATCTTGGAGCGGAAATTACAAATGTAGTTTGCGGACGAGTTGAAGAAATTTTGCCGCATCCCGATGCAAATAAGCTGGTCATTACCAAAATAAATATTGGTTCAGACGACCTTGTGCAAATTGTAACAGGTGCAACAAATTTGACTGCGGGGGACTACATCCCCGCAGCACTTCATGGCGCAAATTTGGCCAATGGACTAAAAATTAAAAAAGGTAAAATACGTGGAGTAGAGTCTAATGGAATGCTTTGCTCTGTGGAAGAACTCGGCTACACAAAGGCAGACTTTCCCGAAGCTCCCGAAGACGGTATTTATATTTTTGATAGTCCCCAAGAGCTTGGCAGTGATGCCCGTGCAGCACTCGGTATTTTACAAGATGTGTTAGAATTTGAAATTACAAGCAACCGCCCAGACTGCTATTCAATAATAGGTCTTGCCCGTGAAGCCGCTGCAACACTTAACGTACCCCTCGTAGGGGCGGCTACCAGCCGCCCGCTTTCCGCCATCAATGACATAAAAGAGTATATAAACGTAGAAATATCCAACCCCAACCTTTGCAAACGATACATTGCCGCAGTAGTAAAAAATGTAAAAATCGCACCCTCCCCCCAATGGCTGCGCACAAGGCTCATTGCCTGCGGTTTGCGCCCCGTAAACAATATTGTTGACATAACAAACTACGTAATGCTAAAATACGGTCAACCAATGCACGCCTTTGACATTAGGGCAATAGACGGCGGCAAAATTATTGTGCGCAATGCCGTCCAAGATGAAAAAATTGTAACCCTTGACGGCGAAGAGCGAGGCCTTGATGCCGAAACCCTTGTTATTGCTGATAGCACAAAAGCCGTTGGAATTGCAGGAATTAAAGGCGGCGAATTTTCAAAAATCTTGGACGACACAACAACTATTTTATTTGAATCTGCAAATTTTTACGGCCCAAACATTCGCCAAAGCTCCAAAAAGCTGGGCTTACGTACAGATTCCAGCGGTAAGTATGAAAAAGGACTCGACCCAGAGCTTGCACTGGCTTGCATAAACCACGCCCTTGAATTGGTAGAGCAATTTGGTTGCGGGGATGTAATAGACGGCATGGTTGACGTTTATCCCACTCCACGAGTTGAACACAAATTAAACTTCGACCCTGCAAAAATTGCCGCCTTAATCGGCATAAATATAGACCTAGCGGGCATAACCGCTATTTTATCACGCCTTGGTATTAGTGTAGACGGCACAGCTGCAACAATCCCAACCTTCAGAAGCGACATCACCATTTGGCAAGATTTGGCAGAGGAGGTCGCCCGCCTTTACGGCTACGACAACATCCCCGCCGTTATCGCCTCTTCCTCAAACGCCGGCGGCAAAAATGCCGAACAAAAAATGGTAGATACCCTCAAAAACACAATGGTAGCACTTGGTTACAGCGAAATGTTGACCTATGCCTTTGAGTCGCCAAAGGTTTTTGACAAGCTGTTAATTCCTGAAACATCTTACCTCCGCAAGGTTGTGCGTATATCAAACCCACTTGGCGAAGATACAAGCATAATGCGTACAAGCTCTTTAAACGCTGTTTTAACAGCACTTTCTACAAATTACAACCGCAGAAACCCCGAAGCCCGCCTTTTTGAGCTGGTAAAGCGATACCTGCCAAACGAGAACCCCGCAGAATTGCCAAAAGAGGAAAATTTCCTTGTGGCAGGCGGTTTTGGAAATATGGAATACTGCCATATTAAAGGGGTTGTAGAAAACCTGTTGTACGTTTTTGGAATAGAACAAGAGCAACTTACCTTTGCGCCAACATCAGCACTTGCATTTATGCATCCAGGACGAACTGCAATGTTTTCTCTAAACGGTGAAGGAATCGGCTTTTGCGGTCAAGTCCACCCTCAGGTTTTAGAAAATTATGAAATCGGAGCATCAAGCTATATCTCCGTGATAAACTTCGATGCCTTGCGTAACTTTGCAAATTTAGAAAAAAAATACAAGTCGTTGCCCCGCTATCCATATATAAACCGAGATATCGCCGTTGTAGTAAAAACCACCGTAAACCACGGGCAAATCGAGGCAGAAATAAAGAAAAACGGCTCAAAACTCCTTAAAAATGTGCAACTTTTTGACATTTATGAAGGCAAAAACTTACCCGAAGGCACAAAATCCATGGCATACGCCCTAACCTTTGGAGCTCCAGACCGCACCCTAACCGACGAGGACGCAACAAAAGCAATAACAAAAATCCTCACAGCTTTGGAGCAAAATTTAGAAGCCCAATTACGCTCATAATAAAAACGACCCTCATCATTCGGGGGTCGTTTCTTCTCGCTTATACTCCAAAATATCCCCTGGCTGACAATCCAAAATATCACAAATTGCATCAAGGGTAGAAAAACGAATCGCACTGATTTTACCTGTTTTGATATTAGAGAGATTTGCATTTGAAATGCCAACCTTTGCGGCAAGTTCGTTTAGGGATATTTTTCGGTCTGCCATCACTCGGTCTAGTCGTAAAATAATCATGCAGCCATCCCTCTCCTAAAGCGTCGTATCGGCTTCTTCTTGCAAAATCCGCCCATAATCCAACAATAGTGCTGTTATAAACATCAATGCGCCCGGCACAAGCCAAAGAAAATTCCCAACAATAAGAGCGTGCAACAACATAGCACCCGCTGCAGAGGCAATGCTGAGGCTAACTTTTGGATTAAAAGGATTCGCATCCTTTTTTAGATGCACAAAAATACTCCGCACAAAAAAGGCGATTGTGGTAAAAAATGCACTAGCCAGCACATTTATAATAATTGTGCCGACAATGCCCATATGTTCACCAGCAGTCCATCTGTCTGTTATTGTAGGTATAAATACATTACTTTCACCAATTTGTAAAAGATGCACATCAAAGCGCAGAATTTCCACTGTTCTAATCGGTAGCTCCAAAACCGCCCAAATATCCCTCAACAAAACCATGATAAAAAATACAATTAAACCCACAATGAAAAATGTAGTTACAATGCAAGCCGCCTTGCTCGCCTTACGAATAGTTTCCCTTCCCTGCTCTGCCGTCTTAAAAAATGAAAATCCTTTCATACAATAAAAACTCCTTTGCTATTTTTGTTCATCATAGCATAGAAGTTTTTGTTTGTCAACATATTTTTATTGTTTATCGATAATTTTTTATCTTTTAAAAGGACATGCCCAACTTTATCGCATCCATATTAGGTGCAACAAGTTCTGGTTTGGCTTTAAATCGACGCTCTAAAGCCGCCTCAATTTCTTCCAATGTAAACAAATTGGTTTGTTTTAAAAATCCCGTCAACATAGCCATATTTGCGCCACGAGGATTGTTTGCATTTTGTGCAATCGTTGCCGCATCAATGGGTGTTATGTTCACATTTTCGCCCTTTGGCATGTAGTTTTCTGTAACTATTGAGCTGTTGATAAAGGCGTGACCGCCCGCTTTTATTTTGTCAAAAAATTTGGTAACAGAAGGGATATTCATTGCAAGCAAAATATCAATATTGCTTATAACAATGGGGCTGCCTATAACTTTGTCAGAAATTATAACAGAGCAATTTGCCGTGCCGCCCCTCATTTCTGCACCATATGACGGCATCCATGTTACCTCTTTACCTTGATTAAGAGCAATGTCCGCCACAAGCTGCCCAAGGGTAAGCACCCCTTGCCCACCAAAACCAGAGAAGATTATTTTTGTTATCGACATTATCCGTCCACCTCCTCAGAAAACCTGTCGGCATAGACCCCAAGAGGGAAATACGGCACCATATTTGTTTGCACAAATTTTAGGGCATCCGTTGGGGTTTTGTTCCATCCAATGGGACATGTGGACAAAATTTCTACCATAGAAAAGCCTCTACCGTCAATTTGGTTTTGGAACGCTTTTTTTACAGCTTTTTTGGTTTTATTAATATTTGGTACATCGTGGATGCTAACACGTTCAATATAGGTAGCAGACGGTATTTGCGCCAACATCTCGCTGACCAGCAGTGGTTTGCCTGTTCCTGTTTCCGCACGTCCAAAGGGGCTTGTGCTTGTTTTCATGTCAATAAGGGTTGTTGGTGCCATTTGACCGCCCGTCATCCCGTAAATTGCGTTGTTTACAAATATAACCGTGATATTTTCACCACGATGGGCAGCGTGTACAATTTCTGCAGCCCCAATGGCAGCCAAGTCCCCGTCGCCTTGATATGTAAAGACGATTTTATCGGGGTTTGTGCGTTTTACACCAGTTGCAACGGCTGGCGCACGCCCGTGTCCTGCCTGTATTCCGTCGCAATTAAAATACTCATAGCCCATAACCGAACAACCAACAGGCGCAATAGCAATGGTTTTTTCTAAAACATCAAGGGAAACAAGGGTGTCAGCCACAATTTTATGAATGATGCCGTGAGCACAGCCGGGGCAGTACGAAAGAGGATTATCTGTAAGTCCTCGGGATTTTTCATATACAACTTTTGACATATGCCGCAACCTCCTCTGGCTCAAAAATCATGCCGCCTGTGCGACCGTAAAGGCTAACGGGCAACTTGCCAGCCACGCCCAGCTTTACATCCTCTATCATTTGTCCCATAGAAAGCTCCGCAACAACAACTTGTTTCACAGAGGAAGGCAAATTTTGGAATGTATCATAGGGATACGGCCAAAGGGTTATTGGGCGCACCAATCCCGCTTTTATGCCTTGTTCTTTTAGAATTTCAATAGCGTTTAATGCAATGCGGGCTGGTGTTCCATATGCCACAATAGCAACTTCGTCCCCATCTTGCACTCTATTGTCCACCATTACTTCGTTTTGTTTAATTGTGTCGTATGTTTTAAAACGGCGTATATTCATTTCTTCAAGACCTTCACCTTTAAGGTTAAGGCTTGTTATTGTGTTGCGTGGGCGTTTGTCGCTATTGCCGTTTGCACCCCAACTGTGAGCTTCGGGTATATTAATAGCTTCGGGCAGGCTGCACGGCTCCATCATTTGACCAAGCATACCGTCAGCCAAAACCATAACAGGCGTACGGTATTTGTCCGCAACATCAAAGGCTTTTATCACCAAGTCCATAGCTTCTTGTATTGAAAACGGGGCATAAACAGGCAGGTAGTAATCGCCATTTCCGCCGCCACGAGTTGCTTGGAAATAGTCGCTTTGGGCAGGTAGAATACCACCAAGCCCCGGTCCGGAGCGGGACACCGACACAATTACACACGGAAGGTCAGCCCCCACCAAATAAGAAATGCCCTCTTGTTTTAACGCAATGCCGGGGGATGAAGAGCTGGTCATAACCCTAACGCCAGCCGCCGCCGCGCCGTACACCATATTAATTGCGGCTACTTCAGACTCGGCTTGCACAAAAACTCCGCCAAGTTTTTCCATTTGCTTCGCCATATACTCGGGAATTTCATTTTGAGGAGTTATAGGATAGCCAAAAAAAGCACGGCAACCCGCCTTTATTGCGGCATCACAAATTGCTTCATTGCCTTTCATCAATATCTTCATTAGTTTTCTCGCACCACCTTTATAACAGAATCCGGACATATCATTGCGCAAATGCCGCAGGTAACACAGTCATCAACATCTGTACAAGATATAGGGTTATAGCCTTTTGCATTAACCCTCGTTGTGTCCAATTTCAAAATCTTTTTTGGGCAAACATTTACACATAAACTGCAGCCCTTACACAAATCTTCATTAAACGTGAGTATTATATTAATCGCCCCCTTCGAGTCATTGCCAACTTTGGCGCATCTGCAATTTTTCAAAAGTTATAACTTGTTGCGACAATAATCTGCCGCCAATTTTTCCATATATATCTTTACGCAATATTGTGTAGCTAATGGGTAGTCCAAGCATGGATGCCGCTTGTTGCACGACTTCTTGCGAATATATAATATCCTCTGCGGTAGTGTCGTGAAGCATGTGTCCGTTATTGACTACACCACTTACATCAATGCCAGTCGTGTGTTCTATCGTCTTTACAAAACCCACCATCTTACTTGTACTATCAGTTTCGGGGCGAAACGGGTTGAGCACGCACAAAAACTCGTGTGATGATGCTAAAATATCATCACGGCACGCCGACAGCACCTTTGCACCCAGCTCCCCGCCGCCAAGGTCAATAATGACATCATCACCAGCCCTAATTCTTGCTACAAAAGCAGTGGACAATGCGGGCAAATCTTGACCTGTGTTGTTGTCAAGGTGGTCGCCCATTACGGTTATGCCGTATTGTGCTAGTTTTTCTGCCGCTTCACGGCTACGAAAATATGGGTTGATGATGTCTAAATCGGCAATGACCACGGGGCGTTTTCCCCGCCCCGCATCATTTGCCAATTTTAAAGCTAGATTAACGCAAAATTCAGTTTTTCCGCTACCATAGTAGCCAGTTACAACGGTGGTTGCCACTATTGCTTTTTGCCTGTATAAATACTCTTAATATTGCGCACGGCCTCAATGCGTTGCTCTGCAAGCTCATCCGCAATTTGATAGGTCAGCTTGCCCGTTTCTTTCGCAATGTTCAAGATGTCGTACATGCGCCATTTAATACGGTCAATATCACGCAAAACCGCTTCTTCGCTATACCCAAGCTCATGGGATTCGTAAGAAACATTGATAACACCGCCGGCATTTGCTAAATAATCCACGGCGTATACGATGCCACGGTCTTGCAAAGCCTTGCCGTGTACCGCTGGGTCTTTAAGTACATTATTTGCACCTCCGCAAACAATTTTGACTTTTAATTTGGGTATTGTTTGGTCGTTGATAGTAGCACCAAGGGCGCAAGGAGCATAAATATCCGCTTCCACGCTGTATATATCGTCAGGAGCAACGGCAGTTGCACCAAATTCATTTACAACACGGTCAATGCTTTCTTGGTTGATGTCTGTTACAATAAGTTTTGCGCCAGCCCCATGAAGGTTTTTGCAAAGATGATAGCCCACATTGCCAAGCCCTTGCACAGCCACAACTTTTCCTGTTAAATCTTCGCTTCCGTAAACATGCAGTACACAAGCAATAATAGATTTAAACACGCCAAGAGCCGTGTAAGGGGACGGGTCGCCGCTGCGTCCCGGCAAACCTACTACATTGTTAGTTTCCATATTAACAAAAACCATGTCTTGAGTAGTTGTACCCACATCTTCTGCAGTAATATATCTGCCGTTTAACCCTTCCAAGTAACGCCCAAAAGCACGCCAAAACGCCTCACGCTTTATTGGGTCTTTGCGCAGCACATTTGGGTCGCCTATAATAACCGACTTGCCGCCGCCAAGAGGCAGTCCTGCCAGAGCGGACTTATAAGTCATACCACGAGCCAAACGAAGGGCATCTTCAACAGCCTCTTCTTCATCAGCATAAGCCCAAAAACGGCTTCCTCCAAGAGCAGGACCCAAAACGGTGTTATGTATTGCCGTAATAGCCTTTAACCCCGTAGACTTGTCCTGAAAAAAGCAAAGTTGCTCAAAACCGTACTTTTCCATATAACCAAACTTATCCATAAAAAATTCCTCCTAGGAGATATTATTGTTTCCTAATTTTGTGTACTATCATTTGCATAAACTTTGCCAAAATCCAAATAGCCGCCATTATTGCAAACACCCAGATGAAAAATACAACACACACTAGCATAACGGCAGTAAATCCACCAAAGTTACGTGTGTTTAAATCCCAAACAATATAGTTGCCAGTAGGCAGTGGCGGCAATTCTACAATATAATTGCCAGCTTGCAAATACACATCGGCAATGTGTATGCCAGAAACGACACGGTGTGTGCCGTCTGGATTTTGCTCTATGAGGTTATCGTAACTTCGCCGTCCTCCAATCATGCTCCTAGGCAATCCTTGGCTGTACACTCTGCTGCCATCATCAATATTAATAAATATAAATCCGTAGCTGTCAACCCATCCCAAATGACCTTCTGACTCTTGAAAAATGCGGTATGTACGACTTTGTTCCGCAATTACAATGTCTCCGCTTTTAAGAAAAATTCTTTCAGGAGCTACGTTTCTTCCGTCAGCGAAATTAACAACCACAGATATTATGATGGCAAGCAGGATTGCAGACGCTGCAACCACTGTAATTAAAGCCTTTTTTGATATGCGCTGTTTTTCCAAAGAAACACCCCGCTAACCATTTTACAACTTTACAAGAAGCTGTCATTGCTCACTTCATTCGTGTAAGTAAAGCGAACAACTATCCTACATAGATTCTTACTTCCTCATAACCCGTTAACACACGGTGCGCTCCTTCGGCAAGAGCTGTAAGCTCATCCTCGCCAGCGTAAACGTGGACAGGGGCAATAAAGCCAATACGGCGGGTTATTTCATCAGTGATGGGCTTGCCGTGTGCGATGCCGCCTGTTAGCAAAATTGCCTCCACGTCACCGCAGGCAGATGCCGCCATTTGTGCGATGTCTTTTGATATTTGCAAAGCCATTGCATTCATTATAAGCAAAGATTTTTCGTCGCCCGCGAGTGCGTTGTTTTCCAAATCAAGCATGGAATTTGTGCCCATATATGCAGTTACGCCGCCTTTGCCTGTTATCATCTTCTTCACTTCGTCGTGGGTTACTTTGCCGCCAAAACAAAGTGCGGCAAGGTCGCCAACAGGAAGACTTCCACTGCGCTCTGGGGTGAAAGACCCGTCGCCGTCAAGGGCATTGTTTGTATCAATAGCCTTGCCGTTTACGTGGAGTGAGCAAGATATGCCGCCGCCCATATGTACTACAATCAAGCGGCTTTCGTAATATTTTTTGCCGTGTTCGGAACAAAACTTCCGTGCGATTGCTTTTTGATTAAGGGCATGAAAAATTGAGCGGCGTTCAATGGCAGGATGTCCGCTTATGCGGGATATTTCATCCATTTCATCCACCACAACGGGGTCAACTATATACGAAGGTATGCCTTGCTTGTCCGCAATAGCCCTAGCGATTAGCCCGCCCAAATTTGAGGCATGTTCGCCGTATTTGCCCGATGCCAAGTCATCACGCATTACATCATTCACAATATAAGTGCCGCCGGCAAGGGGTGCCAAAAGCCCGCCCATGCCAACAACAGCAGCAAGACCATCTGTAGAAATTCCTTGTGCCGCAAGCTCCGCCAAAATAACATTCATACGAAAATCGTATTGCTCCCCCACTTTTGCAAAGGGCACAAGTTCGGAGGTACTGTGGCGCAATGTTTTGTCAAATGTTAGTCCGCCATTTTCATAAAGCCCCATTTTTGTGGAGGTCGAACCGGGATTGACTATTAAAATTTTCATTAAAACCTCCTAAAATAGCACAGAAAGGGCAATGCTTATCAGCTTGCTTTCTGCCGTGTCTGCACGGGATGTAAGTATTATAGGGCGTTTTGCGCCCACCACCACACCGCCGTTTTTAGCTTTGGTGATAAAAGAAAGTGATTTGTAAAGAATGTTGCCCGCTTCAATATCGGGTACAATTAAAATGTCCGCATCGCCGCCAACGGGGCTGTTTATGCCCTTAATTTCACAAGCCTCTTTGCTTACAGCATTGTCAAGGGCAAGAGGTCCGTCTACAATGCAGTCATTCATGCGGTCGCTGGATTTGTGCAATGTTACCAAGCCAGCCCAAGTGGCTGTTATCGGCATTTTTTCATCCACCACTTCTTTTGCCGCAAGTAATGCCACTTTCGGCTTTTCAATTCCAATGTGATGCAGGGCGTTCACGCAATTTTCGATAATTTCAATTTTTGTATCGTGGTCGGGGGCAATGTTTATTGCGCAATCCGAAATAAATAATAACTTGTGATAGTGCGGCGGTTCAAAAGCGGCGATATGGCTTAATTTTTTGCCGCTTCTCATGCCGTGTTCCCTGTCAAGGGCTGCTCTCATTATGCTGGATGTGTCCACATCCCCTTTCATAAGGGCGTTTGCTTCGCCTTGGGCAACAAGTTTAACAGCAGCTTTACAAGCGTGCATGTTGTCCGGCTCGTCCACAATTTTGAAAATAGATAAGTCCAAACCTTCTTCTGCCGCAATTTCCGCCATTTTAGAAGCACAGCCAACCAATATCATTTTTGCAATGCCAAGCCGTACAGCCTCTGCCGCCGCCTTCATAACATAGCTAGAAGCCGCAGCCGCCACAGCCACAGTGGTGTTTACTTTTTTTCTTGCCAAATCGAAAACATCGTTAAAAGTAGTAATTTTCTATCACCCTTTCTTTAATTTTCGGTCTTGACCTTAATTATAGCACAGCGACAAAAAATATACAATCTTTTTTGCGAAAAATATAGCGGGTTTTGTGCGCATGTGATATAATGAAATTGACAGGAGTGATTTTGTGAAAAAATTAATGCTTTTGGACGGAATGTCTTTGATTAACAGGGCATTTTATGCCTTGCCGCCGATGACTACAAAAAGCGGTATTCCAACCAACGCTTTATTAGGGTTTTTAAATATATATTTTAAGTTATTGGACGAAGAATCACCAAGCCACGTGGCTGTGATTTTCGACCTTCCTGCACCAACATTTCGGCATATAAAATTTGAGCAATACAAAGCTACCCGCAAGCCCTTTCCAAACGAATTGCGAGCCCAAATACCCATTTTAAAAGAACTGCTAAACACGATGGGTGTTGAGGTTTTGGGTGTTGAAGGCTATGAGGCAGATGACTTAATGGCAACGCTGGCTGTGCAAGCTGAAAATGAAGGATTTTTAACCACCATTGTAACAGGCGACAGGGATTTGCTGCAATGTGCCACAGACCGCATCAAAATACGCATCCCAAAGACCAAAGCAGGGCAAACCACCACTGAAGACTATTTTGCATCAGATTTTATAGAAAAAATGGGCATAACCCCCACGGAGTATATTGATGTAAAAGCATTGATGGGGGATGCCAGCGACAATATTCCAGGAGTGGCGGGAATCGGCGAAAAAACTGCGCTAAAAATTATTATAGAATTTAAAAATATCGAAGCCGCAATTATGGAAGCGGGCAACATCCGTCCGCCGTCAGCTGGACAAAAGCTGGCTCTTCATGCAGATACAGCACGCCTGTCCAAAGAGCTTGTAACAATAGCCAAAGACGCTCCCGTAAATGTGTCCGTTGATGCTCTTATTGCAAAAGACATGTTTACGCCCGAGTTTTTTGAAGAATTAAAGCGTTTAGAGCTAAAATCCATATTAAAAAAATTCGCAGATAAAACTGACGGAGCTGACAAGGCAAAAGCTCCAACGGCAAATTGCCGTCCCTACGATGATTTGGATAAAAATTCACCATGCGCCTACTTTTTGGTATCAACTGAAAGTGCGATTTTGGCACAAAACGGTGATATTTTCGAGATTTTTGACGGGGATGTAAAAGATTTCTTTGAGGGCAGCATCCCAAAAGTTGGCTTTGATGTTAAAAAAGACATGCGAAATTTGCGAGGTCAAAACATAGAGTTTAACAATCTGCATTTTGACACACTTATCGGCGGTTATTTGCTTGGGCATTTAAAAGACGGCGACAGCGTCAATGAACTTTCGTTGCAATATTTGGGCGAAACTCTTTATGTAGCAGAAAAATCTGAAACACAGTTGTCTTTGCTTGATGATGCCTCAAGTGATGACGGCGTAGATTTATCCCAATATTACGGGCATGTTTTGGCAATTTGGCTGGCATATTCTATTATTGAAGAGCAACTAAACACGCAAGAAATGCAAAAATTATTTTATGAAATAGAAATGCCGCTTCTATCGGTTTTGGCAGATATGGAGCATTACGGCGTAGCAATGGACAGCGGCTTTATTCGTGAATACGGTGAGAGGCTGGATGTTGACATAAACCGCTTAACAAGCGAAATTTACGCCCTCGCTGGCAAAGAATTTAACATAAATTCGCCGAAACAGCTTGCAACCATTCTTTTTGAAGACATGGGTTTGCGTGGCGGAAAACGCACAAAAACAGGCTTCTCCACCAATGTGGAAGTTTTGCAAAAACTAGCCATGGAGCACTCTATTGCCGCAAAAATTTTAGAATACCGCAGTTTTACCAAACTGCGCTCTACTTATGTGGACGGTCTTTTGGCGGCAATAAGCCCGCAAACAGACAGGATACACACCACTTTTAACCAAGCATTGACTTCCACGGGAAGGCTGTCTTCTGCTGACCCTAATTTGCAGAACATCCCCGTACGCACCACGCTTGGGCGGGAACTTCGCCGTGCTTTTGTAGCGTCAGACGGTTTTGTTTTTGTGGATGCGGATTACAATCAAATAGAGTTACGGATTTTAGCGGAACTATCGGGGGATGAAACATTTTTGGCGGCATTTTCTGAAAACAAAGACATCCATCGCATAACTGCTGCACGTGTGTTTCATGTTGACTTTGACGAGGTTACCGACCAAATGCGTAGCTACGCAAAGGCTGTGAATTTTGGTATAGTGTACGGAATTTCGGCGTTTTCGCTGGCAGAGGATATTAAAGTAAGCGTGAAAGAAGCCGAAGGATTTATTCAAAATTATTTTGCCCGTTACCCCGCCGTCAAGGCATTTATGGGGCGTGCCGTGGCGCAGGCAAAACATATGGGTTATGCCGAAACCCTTTGGGGTCGCCGCAGAGAGCTGCCCGAGCTTAAACATGCCAATTTTCAAACGCGCTCTTTTGGCGAACGTGCCGCAATGAATATGCCCGTGCAAGGCTCTGCGGCAGATATTATAAAAATTGCAATGGTAAAAGTTCACGCACGTTTGCGTGATGAGGGTCTAAAATCCCGCCTAATTTTACAGGTGCATGACGAATTGTTGATAGAAGCGGCGACTGACGAAGTGGATACTGTACGAAAAATTTTGATGGAAGAAATGCAAAATACCGTCAGCATGTCCGTTCCTTTGACCATTGACATTGATACGGGGGCAAATTGGTATGATGCAAAATAATATATCTCCTTACAATAGTAAGCTCACCATTGGTATAGTTGGTGGCAGCGGAGCTGGAAAATCCAAAGTTTGCGAAATTTTGGAAGGGTTGGAAGTTGAAATTATCAATGCCGACCTCATTGGGCATAATGCTTTGTTAAAAGAATATCCAAACTCAGCATACCATCAAATTATTGCAATTTTTGGGGAAGAAATCCTTGGCGAGGGTGATGAGATTTGTCGCAAAAAACTTGGCAAAATAGTGTTTTCAAATACAGATGCACTTACAAGACTGTCGGCAATAACCCACCCTTTTATCATTAAAGAGGTGCAAAGCCGCATTATGTCGAGCAAAAACCGCATCTTTGCCATTGATGCCGCCGTGCTTATTGAAATGGGATTGCACAAAATATGCCGTGCTGTGCTTGGGGTTTTTGCTCCTATTGATGAGCGCGTAAGCCGCATAATGCATCGGGATAACATTGCCCGTGGAGCCGCCAAAAACCGCATAAACTCCCAGAAGTCCGATTGCTTTGTGCGGCAGTTTATCACTCACGAAATTCACAACGATAGTAATTTAGGAGATTTAAATGAAAAAGTACATGATTTTTTTGATAATGTTATTAGGAATAGTAATTCTGGCGGCGTGCGGGGGACAAAGTAATTTGCAACCGCTTTATGAGCCTAATTTTGAAACCAATTTGCCGCAAGAGCCGCAAGATAATGATGAAGAGCAAGACGAAGCCCCCGCTCTCGCTCCAACCCACGGAGGGCATATTAACATCGCAATGCCTATGCCTCAAACGCTTAACCCTTTATTAAATTCTGACCCGCATTTGGCACAGGTTTTGCGCCTTATTTTTGAGCCGCTTGTTGTTTTTGACCAAAACAATTCCCCAATATCAAACCCCGCCATTATCGAGAGTATCGTATTTGCGCCAAGCGGTCAAAGCCTCACCGTAACCCTGCGTGAAAATATTTTTTGGGAAGACGGTATGCCTATAACCTCAACAGACATTCAGTTTTCCATCAATATTTTACGCTGGAATGCACCCCAAACAGCGGTTTACCGCCAAAATGTGGAGAATATCACATCCACAAACATATCCGACACAAGAACCCTTCACATTAACCTCTCTGCCCCTAATTGGCAAATGATGTATTCGCTGGATTTTCCTATAATCCCCAGCCACTACTATACGGGCGTTTCTACCACAAATTTGACTGCACCCCGAAATATGCATCCCATCGGCAATGGACCTTTTCGGTTTCATAGTTATGTGGCAGCAAGCCATTTAGGGCTGATGTCAAACGACAATGCCCCCGGCGGTACTCCGTATATACAATTTATCACCGCTACAATTTTGCGAGACATTGCAGATGCCGACCACGCCTTTTCCCGTGGTTTAATTGATGTTTTTGTGGCAAGTCAAAGCGAGGCGGGACGTATGCGTGCTTTGGGTAAAAATCCCGCCGCAGTTTTGCCTCCCCATAACCTTGACTTTATTGCCTTTAACCGCAATAATTCCATTTTTGATGACTTTTCTCTCCGCTATGCAATAGGAAATCCAACCACAGAAAATTTTGCTGTTTTGGAGTATATCCCGCAAGAGCTAACCATCATAGCCAACGAACAAAATATCCAAGCCGTTATGTATGCCCAAAATCTTTATAGCCAGTTACTAAACCACGGCATCGAGTCAATTCTATATATTTTACCGCCAGAAATTTTTTCTTCTCAAATAAATAGCGGCAATTTTGATTTAGCCGTGGCAACAATATACTTACAAAACCCCGAAAATTGGGATTTCTTACAGATTTTTGGCAATACACCTTTGCCTTTGGATGACCTGCCGATAATTGAGCTTGGTCGCCGTGGTAATATTTTATTCACGTCAACCCGCTTACACGGCGATTTTTCACCAACTAATACACATATTTTCCACGGGGTGCAAAATTGGTTTTTAATTTATTGACAAAACGAAAAAACTGTGATATAATTAGAAGCTACAAGAGGTGACATTATGAAAAAAATCATTTTCTCTGGAATGCAACCAACAAGCGTACCGCAAATAGGAAACTACCTAGGGGCAATAAAAAACTGGAATGCTTTGCAAAGTCAATACAATAGTCTGTATTGTGTTGTAGACTTACACGCAATCACTATTAGGCAAGACCCCAATGAATTGCGCCAAAACAGCCTTAATTTGCTCGCTCTTTATATTGCCGCAGGGCTTGACCCCGATGAAAATATCATCTATATCCAATCCCATTATAACGGACACACCGAGCTTTCATGGATTTTATCCTGCTTTGCTTATATGGGCGAACTTGGGCGCATGACGCAATATAAAGACAAATCCTCAAAACACAACGAGAATGTAAATGCAGGGCTTTTCAACTACCCCGTTTTAATGGCGGCGGATATTTTGCTTTTTGGTGCGCATCTTGTACCTGTTGGCGATGACCAAAAGCAGCATTTAGAGCTTGCGCGTGATATTGCCATCCGTTTTAATAATGTTTACGGTGATATTTTCACTGTTCCGGAAGCCTATATACCAAAAAGCGGCGCGAGAATTATGAGTCTTGCTAACCCTGAAAAGAAGATGTCAAAATCGGATGAAGCCGCAAACCAAATTAGCTTGCTGGATGCCCCTGAGGCTGTAATGAAAAAATTTAAACGAGCCGTAACGGACTCGGAAACAGAAATTCGCTACGACCCCGAAAGCAAGCCCGGCATAAGCAATTTATTAGAAATTTACGCAACAACTCTTGGCATAAGCATTGACAAAGCCGCCGCAGAATTTGCTGGCAGCGGCTACGGACATCTCAAAACTACTGTTGGGCAGGCCGTTGTTGATGAAATTATAAATCCGATTCAAAGCAAATACAGTGACTTAACAAAAAATAAAGACTATTTGCATCAAATTATGCAAAAAAATGCCGCAAAGGCAAAAGAGTTAGGCGACCCAATTTTACGCAAAGTCAAAGAAGCCGTGGGCTTCATTGTAGGGTGTGTTGACTAATGTAAAAATTCTCGCTGTGGTTGCGTTGCAAAACCAAGAGTCCTCACTCGAATTTTATAAACTTTCAACACACCCTCGTATAGAACGAGGAAAAACAAGGAGGAAAACCCCATGGAAATGTATAACTGCAGAAGATGCAAAAAATTATTCCCAAGATTAAGAGAGCCGATTTGCAGCGATTGTATACAGCAGGACGAAGACCTTTTTAACGACGTTAAAAACTTTTTAAGAGATAATCCCAAAACTCTTATTGCCGATGTTGCCGCTGAGACAGGTGCATCTGCAAAAAAGATTTTAGGCTGGCTGCGTGAGGGGCGGCTTGAAATTGTGGGCGGTGACCTTACATGCAAGGCGTGCGGCGAGGGTATTTCAACAGGTATTTTTTGTGAACCATGCCAAAGCAAGGTAAACCAAGACCTTGACGCCATGGAAAATAGTGTTGGAGCCGCAAGAGCAGCCTTGGAAGCAGAAGCACGAAGCAATGTTGTTACAATGCATTCTAGAGCAAAAAAATAAAAAATTTATTCTTTCAGACTTTTTGACCCGTTATGCGTATATACGCTTGAAATTAAATATTATTAAAATAGGGGGAGATTATTATGTTTGCTATTGCAATGGGTCTTTTTGCAATATCCCTAATTGTTTTGGTGGTTGACATTTTTGTTGAAGGCTTTGGTCCGCTTGCCGTGGTTGGAATATTAGGGGTTGTCGGTTCTTTTGTAATGACAGCCATTTTCCATCCGTTTGGCTGGCTCATCATCCTTATAAAAGTAGCCGTGCTTGTTCCATCAGTTTACGGGCTGTTCCGCTTTTTACGCAAAAAGCAGCTGGACGGTAGATTTATACTTAACGAAACGCTTGCAGAAGATGTGCAGGATATTGGCGGACTAGAATACTTTTTGGGCAAAGAAGGCATAACAAAAACCGCACTTCGTCCGCAAGGTACGGCTGATTTTAACGGCACGAATGTAGAGGTTGTTTCAGATTCGAGGTTCATTGCGGTTGACAAGCGTGTTAAAGTTATTGACGTACAAAACCGCAAAGTTTTAGTCAAACTTATTGAAAATTAAGCCGCATTGCGGCGGGTCGTTTAAACCGACCGAGAGCCTGTTTAGTATCTCGCTTTCGATAGGTTTTCGAGCGTTTTTTCGTCAGGGCGTTTTCACGCCGACGACGTATATGCTTAATATCTACTAGGAGGCGTGAAAACGGTATGGCAGAAAATAAAGCCGAAAAGGTATCGGAATGGAGATACTAAATAGGCTCTGAGGAGGTAGTACAATGCCAATTTTAGGAATGCCAGTTTTGGGAACAATTGGAGATTTTCAAATCGAAACATGGGTGATAATGATGATTGTCATTGGTGTGGCGGCAATAATTCTTCTATGGCTATTTTTTAGCTTTATTCCCTTTGGTCTTTGGATTTCGGCAATATCTGCCGGTGTAAAGGTAAGCATTTTTTCATTAATCGGTATGCGTCTGCGTCGTGTTAAGCCGCATCGTGTTATCAATCCCTTAATAAAGGGTACAAAAGCAGGGCTTACCATAAGCCAAAACCAACTGGAGAGCCATTTGCTCTCTGGCGGACGGGTGGACAATGTGGTGGATGCCCTAATTGCAGCACATCGTGCGAATATTGAGCTTTCGTTTGAGCGTGCGGCAGCCATTGACCTTGCTGGGCGTGATGTTTTTGAAGCGGTGCGTATGAGCGTTATGCCAAAAATTATCGAAACCCCCGTGGTTTCCGCTATGGCAATAAATGGTATAGAAATTAAAGCCGTAGCAAAAGTTACCGTACGTGCAAATATTGCCCGCCTTGTTGGTGGTGCTGGCGAAGAAACCATTTTGGCACGTGTTGGTGAGGGTATTGTAACCACCATTGGTTCTGCCCACAGCCATTCAGAAGTTCTAGAAAATCCTGACAGAATTTCGCAAACCATCCTCGCAAAAGGCTTGGATGCGGGAACTGCTTATGAAATTTTGTCCATAGATATTGCAGATATTGACGTTGGGCGCAATATTGGTTCACATCTGCAAATTGACCAAGCAGAAGCAGACAAGCGCATTGCGCAAGCAAAGGCAGAAGAACGCCGCGCAACTGCCATTGCTCGTGAGCAAGAAATGAAAGCACAGGTAGAGGAAATGCGCTCGAAGGTAGTAGAAGCAGAGGCGCAAGTGCCAAATGCTATCGCTGACGCTTTACGCAATGGCAACATGGGCGTAATGGACTATCTTGGAATGCAAAACAAAATTGCTGACACAAAAATGCGTGAGGG
>Ga0123352_10003316_pt1 | contig 23181 bp, 14 predicted proteins | sample TergutLab28metaG_FD_89700 | JGI IMG/M metagenome (GOLD analysis project Ga0123352, IMG submission 89700) | Labiotermes labralis P1 segment gut microbial communities from Petit-Saut dam, French Guiana - Lab288 P1 | ecosystem: Host-associated > Arthropoda: Insects > Digestive system > Gut ...
GTGGCCCAGAGGGTGGGTAGAGGTATAGCTCTACTCTTCAATGACCGCGGCACTAGAAGGGGGTGAGTGGTCAGCAGCACGCCCCGGCCGCACTTTACCCCCGGGAAAGACCCGGTACACATTCTACAGGAGGCTGGGTGGGCCCCAGGGCCGGTATGGACGGGTGGAAAATCTCGTCCCCACCGGGATTCGATCCCGGACCGTCCAGCCCGTAGTCAGTCGTTATACCGACTGAGCTACCGGGCCCACAAAATAGTGCGAAGGTAAACTTTATTTAAGACAGATATGAATGGAAGTGAGGGTGAAAATTTTAATTCATTGTAGCTTATTTTTTTATAATAAATTCCTGCCTGTTTATATAAGCAAGATCACGAAACTGCAGTACATGTGCGTATATCATGAACCAACAAGATACACTATTTTCTATTAATTTATTTCAATAATAAGCTTCTACATGTTTCGAGCAGGCTTGCTGCTCATCATGAGGAGGATTAACTCTGTATAAACAGCAATTGGTATAAGGGATGGATCCCGATCCTGCCAGCAGCCAGTCAACATAACGCATGACATATACCAATTGCTGTACATAAAGTTTTACCTGCTGATGATGAGCAGAAAGCCTGCTCGAAATATGTAAAGCTTACTATTGAAATAAATTAATAGAAAATAGTGCATCTTGTTATACGGATATATTACGATGCACGGTCAACAAAACATTAAATTTGCAATACGTATATTTGCTACTTCGGCTGGAAGGCTGAAGGTCGCGAGTTTTGTGGAAGATGTTTCATAAGGCGTGTGCCTCTAATCACTACCACGTTGTTAATCTTTGGTATGACATGTCATGAACTGTTTCCTTTGTCGATAATACACTTCGGCTGAAAAATCCTGAGACAATACTCCAAATGCGTAAAGTCCAGGGAAAACGTAAATTCATACCGTCGTAAGCATATCGTATTATGCACGTCTGACACTTTGAACAAAAACGTAGTTAAACTTGATTTCTTACAGGCCTGTTTCTTAGGGTTCTTGTAAACAAAATTTACTTACGAAATATTAACAAGTTTAAAAGGTCTTCTCTCAACACGTTTATACCTGGACACCGCTGTTATTAACTTTTTTGTAGGTAAAATTACACAGTTCCAAAATTCACTTATGTTATACGCGACTAATGGCTTTATCCTCATTGAACAGCACATGGAATCAAAGGGAAAGATTACTCCAACTTATGTACGGCTCTCACTTGTATACTTCTCCAGAAGTGGGACAATACTAGGACCAAGACACTATATTTCTCTCTTCCTCTGGTCTTTCCCTCTCTGTTTCTCCCTGTCCTTTCTTTTGCGTCCCTCTAACCTCTCCCCCTTTTCCTCCAACTTCCTTCTCTGTTAAGTCTCCACTGACAGGCAGGAGAGAAATGGGATCTTGAACGACATTTTCTGTCTCTCCTAGTCTTTCGTCGCGTTCTCAGATGGGACTTGATTCAACTTTAAAGTAACTACACTGTAATTGAAAAGTATTTCTTTCTTTGCTGTGGGATGAAACAAATCTAGACTCAGAAAGATCACAGAAAGGATACGGAATTTTGTTCTGGGCAGAAAACATTAGCGGTGTTAACTATATTTGCTGATTACGTAATTCCTCGCTCTTGATTTTTCAATTGGCAATAAAACAAACAGGGAACTTTGCGCTTCCCATCCTATTATCTTTACGATATAAAATATCAAAATATTTCTAGTTACAGGTAAACAATAAACATCGTACTAATTTTTTAAATAGCCCTAATTTCATATTTTATCATACATATCTTTAACTGGCCTACCCTTTACTGCAATCACGCCTAAGTTTTTGCAAGGTCCAGTCATATTACTTTGATTTGCATTTGTTTGAATTCATATTACTTCTTCGTATTTACAATTCTCAACCAAATAAATAAAAGACAAAAAGCTATAGAGGCAGTTTTAAAATTTAAAAAATTCATATAACACAGCCACCAAATATGCATGGAACGAAAATATATTATTTCAGTACGGATTATTTCAATTAATTTTTCCTAGAAGTAGTAAAATAAGTAAATTATATTTTATATTTTAGAAGTTTTGTAATAAGCAGAAGAGGCTCATTTGGAAGCCACTCCGTCTGTGTTTCTTTCTTATTATGAAAAAAATATCGACGACTAAACTCTTTTAAGGGGCTCCGTGGAATTCAGTAGAAATGTTTTTAAAAAACCTGTTTGGAGCAAGGATGATTTTCGTGAAAATTGGTTCTATGCTCGTTACATCTTACTTAGGGGCGCAACCTAAATCAATTTATGTCCGTAACTTCCACATAAGTCATGTTTCCAATTACAGCCAATTATTAATTGTGAGTTTAGTTCAAAATCGGTCTAGTGAAGCGCAAAAGTTTCTAAAAGGGGGTTTCACTCTCCTTCTGTACTAATTCCTTCAAATTAGCAGAGGACCGACACCTTAAAACAGGATAAAATAATTAAGTAGAATTTAAATTCTGTGTAATTATGATTGCAAATAATTATTTCACACAGAACGCCCGCACGTTTTTGAAAACAAATAAATAGTCAATGAAATTTCTTACCTATTCAAAATTCAATCGTGTTCTACGTTATTTTTCCCGACGAACCTGTTAGGATACACTTGTTTGAAAAAAGGCTATAATGGAACTATGGAAGTCCTAACCGAAAATACATCAATTGAATTAATACTTTCTCGGTAATGTAAATGAATTGAAATCGATAGAGTTCTGTGAAATACAACCTCGTAACATGAAAATTTTATACTTGTACATTTCATACATTTGTTTTCTTAATTTTTCGAATAAACACTGTTGTATACCAAATAATTTATGGTTAAGCGAAGCTGTAAACTTTTACCCTAATCCGGTTGAAGGTTAATCGGCTTTATTTAAGACAGAATCAGTACAATTTGCGTACAAACATGACACGTTAAGTACAAAGCGCCTTACTCAAGACGAAGCTTAGTTAACTGTACTTCAGAGAAGGTCACTATACTTTACAGACTGCTATGTGGTTGTGACTTGGCTGATTATCGAGTTTATGGATTTTATTTGTGCACGTAACAAATGGCTGAAGGTTTCGTGCCTATGTGTCTTAATAAGAAGTTATTTGATAGGGATTTTGTGGTTTATTTAACAAAGTTGTCAATATTTAAAAAAAAAAACATAGCTTCAAAGATTTTTCGATAAATATGAATGTGAAGAAATGAGGAATGACGAAACAAGTGTCGTGGTGAAGCTGAAAACCACCGACTTCTGGGATAAGTGTAAGATGCCGTGTAGATAGTATGCATAAAAATCGTACCAGTAAACCGTCCACATTTCAATAGTACCAGTAAACCGTCTACATACCAATTGTACCAGTAATCCTTCCACATATCAATAGTAACAGCAAATCTTCTACATATAAAACGTACCAGTAAACCGTCTACATATTAATCGTACCAGTAAACCGTCCACATAACAATAGTACCAGTAAACCGTACACGTATCAATCATACCAGTAAACCGTCCACATATTAATAGTACCAGTAAACCGTCTACATATTAATCGTACCAGTAAACCGTCCACATACCAATAGTACCAGTAAACCGTATACGTATAAATCGTACCAGTAAACCGTCCAAATAAAAATCGTACCAGTAAACCGTCTACATATTAATCGTACCAGTAAACCGTCCACATACCAATAGTACCAGTAAACCGTATACGTATCAATCGTACCAGTAAACCGTCTACATATTAATCGTACCAGTAAACCGTATACGTATCAATCGTACCAGTAAACCGTCTACATCACAATCGTACCAGTAAACCGTCTACGTATTAATCGTACCAGTAAACCATCTACATATTAATCGTACCAGTAAACCGTCCACAAATCAATAGTACCAGTAAACCGTATACGTATCAATCGTACCAGTAAACCGTCTACATATCAATTGTACCAGTAATCCTTCCACATGTCAATAGTACCAGTAAATCTTCTACATATTAAACGCAACAGTAAACCGTATACGTATCAATCGTACCAGCGAACCGTCTACATATCAATAGTACCAATAAACCGTCTACATATTAATCGTACCAGTAAATGGTCTATATATCAATTGCACCAGTAAACTGTCTTGATATTAATCGTACCAGTGAATGGTCTAAATATTAATCGTACCAGTAAACCGTCTAGATATCAATCGTACCAGTAAATGGTCTGCATATCAATCTTACCAATAAACTCTACATAATAATCGTACCAATAAACCTTCTACATACCAATCGTACCAGTAAACCGTCTACATATCAATCGTACCAGTAAACGGTCTACATATCAATCGTACCAGTAAACTGTCTACGTATCAATCTACACGGTGTAATATCTCGGATTATGATTTTCTTAATGAAAACCAATGTGAGGAACTTAAAATCTTGCAGCTTTATGTTACTGCAATACATTACTAAACAATTAATTAATAAGGAACTTAAGAGTATTTAAGTCAAAATATGTGCGTAAAATGTGTAATTTAAATGAGTTTTTAATTGACAGGTCAATAATATTAAAATATTTTGGTGTCATTTGAATTTCTCAGTACAGGATTTAAACCGTATGCACAGGAATTGTGACAAAACATGACAATTTTGAATTGCCAGTAACTGCAGTAAAAATTTAATGATCTATTATAAAATATTATACGTAAATTTTCAGAGAAAACTTCGGTTGTTGATAAAAACTTATTACGAAGATATAACCGTCTTCTTATGTAATGGGGTAAAAACGATAGTTATGTGTTAAAGTTAAAACAGATAAAGTTCGCCCTAGAAGAAGCCATTAGGGCTCAGAGGAATTGTACAGGCACAGCTCTACTCCCAATTGAACTTGGCGCTTAATGCGGGTGGGCAATCAACGCCAAGCTCCGGCCGCTTTACCCCCGGGAAAGAAAGCCGGTACCTATTGTACAGAAGGAGGCTGGGTGGACCCCAGGGACGGTCCGGCCGGGTGCGGAAAATCTCGCATATTAAATTTAATTTGTTTTAAGTTGTAATTCAGAAGTCCCCACGTAATACAGTAAAAGCTAGAAAAACACTTCGATGAAGTCGTCGATTCTACGCTAAATAAAGGAACGTTTGAATGTTACAAGCAGGGGGTATGGATCTTTACACAAAATGCAGTTACTTGAAAGTATGCAGGAAGTTAGTTAGGCGTTCCCTTCGTGCAGTAACTTAATGACATAAGGTACGAATCAATTACAATATGAAAATTGTCACTCTTTTTTAATCACTCTCAAGGATATTTAAAATTTAAATGGTTGCTGGAGATTAAGGGAGTAGATAAATGTGGTTTATCCTGTAACACGACATGTTTACGTCAAGGACAAGACATGGAATTTGTAACGAATTTTAGTGCTTTTAGAATTGTTAATTATGACTACCAGTACTATTGCTGCTGTTGTTACTACTACTACCACTACTACGACTACCACTACCACTTCTACTACTATTACTACTACTACTACTACTATTACTACTACTACTACTACTACTACTAGTGGTAGTAGTAGACTACCACCACTACTACTACCACTACCACTATCACCACTACTACCACTACCACTACTACTACGACTACTAGTGGTGGTGGTAATAGTAGTAGTAGTATCTGTCCCAGTAGCGGCAGAAGATTGACAATATTGTTTGCGTGGGCGTGTTAAAAATAATTTTGTGTTTTTCCTCAGTCACGCTGTTGAATGTAGCCGGATGACTTTTAAATTGGTTTCTTAAAGGACTACCAAGTAACAAGTCAAAATTAAATTAACTAATTTTTATAAAAACCTACTTGATGTTTTGGGCTTCCATGAAAACATAATCTTGCATATAACAGTAGGGAATTTTACGCAATTTGTAATGTATTTCTAGAGAGTCTATTTTTTTTGTACTTTACTTTCTTTTAATGTAATATGAAAGCACTTATTTAGGCCTGGGTACTGTAATTTGGCAGTCACAAGAAGGAGACATAGATGTAAAATAAACACAAATAAGAGGGATTCTGTCATTTTCCTTATCTACTTTAACTGGACAAATTTGCGTAATTGCTTTCACTGTGACCGTAGGCTGCAGACATGAGAACAGAATGATACTGCAGTTTTTTGTAAACACAATGAGCGAGCGTGACGACAGCTTACAACTCAGTTTAAAATCATTTCTTCCTATCTTGAGCCTCGTAAATGTCTGTGTTGACAAGAGTCCCTCACACCAAATTACTATTAAATATCCATTTTCCCTTCATTACTTTATATAATCAGAAAAGATAGACGTGTGTAAATTATTTGAAAGTTTTAAACGAGTTGGAGCGAAGAATAACTTAAGCAAAGTTCATGGCTGTCAGCGAGATTCGAAATCACAACTCAGAGTTCAAGACCTCCACCTCTTTATTGCAATTTACAGGACGAGTACGAGTGACAGCTGTAACATATCTTAAATTAATGACATAAAGACTTACGAATACTGCAGTTAACTAGGACGCACCATTAGCATGAGCGTGTTAGCAGATCTGAAAGTCAGTTGTGAGTTTGAGCCATTAATATGTTTGTACATGTTATGAAATAAGACGGTTAGCTCTTTGAGTACAGTGTGTGTTTAGAAGTCGTGCAACAAGGATTCTATTTCCAACAGATGATGAAATTTTACATATCACTGTATCGTTATATTCATGTCCTATTAACCTTTTGGCGCCGGAATGATTTTTTTAAATTTTAGCACACCCTGTATATAAAATGTGAATAATACAGGAAACAAAAAAGTTAGAATTATGAAACAAACTGCATTTTGAAGAGAAAAAAACGGAGCGTATACACCATGTTTAAAATATTCGGTAAATATATTTGTTGAATAAATATATAAAATGCAACTTTGGAGGTTAGCGGTGCGGTACGTCAACTATAGTTGACGTTAGGCATCTAGAGTTTAAATGGGTACGGTGTGGGGTAAAAGCGGCCGAATCGTGAAACTAATTTCGTACCTACTCAGTACAGAGATTTAAAAGTGTGTTAAACTTCATTTCACTTCCCCCTGAGTCTTCATGGTGTTACTGCTTAAACACAATGATAGTTTATATTTTATAAAATTATACAGTACATATGTGTATATTTGCGGAGTACTTGAAAAGACCTGTTGAAAATGCCACGGAAAATCCATTCTAGACGTAACTATGTGCACGTTGAAGCAGTAAGAATATTAATGTCCTCTGCAAGTCACAGAATCATTACTTCTCCTGTGAATGAATTACATTCCACTTAGCCATCACTAGTGTCCTTTGCGTTAACCAAATATTGATGTGTCTATCATCCATTCTTCTGCTTTTAGAGAGTCTCCCGCCTAAGATGAAACCAAAGGAACAGGATTTAGGGTATTTAGTAAGTCTGATATTAGGACATGACCACTTTTTTATAAGCCTTGCAATTATTTATTCACTAAAAATCTTATAAAATTCGTCGCCATATAATCTTGAATACCGGACACAACGATGAAAAGAGATAACGTAGAAAAATATAGCATAATAGTATAAAGAGAGGAAAACTCTTTAACATCCATTTCCTCAATTAGTGCTTTAAAGAAAAATGTCTTATTTGCTTATATTAAACCTTCCCTTGTCACTGTTGTCATTCCTTGAAAAATAACTTTTTTTTTTCAGTAAAATTTAAAATTCAGTTGGCTACACGGAGTTAGTTATATCTCTTGTAGGCCTTGAGGAAATGTTTGTGGAACGACATTGTTGTATGTTTTGTAAAGAGAGAACGAACAGAGGGGAGGAGTTAAAACAATTAAAGAGAATGACAGAATAAGAATGATAAGAAGCACAGAACCTAGTTTACAAAACAAGACGTTGTAGAAAGGATCACGATGAGTACGCGTACAGGTAATCTCTCTGTCTATCTTTGTTATCCAAATAAAGCAGGTGATGTCTGACCAGCGTAACTTTCAAACACTACCTATTGCAAAAGATGTCAGCCTCGGGGTATTAGGGTCATTGTATCAAGCTGTTCCAATAGCCAAGCGTCTCAGATTCAATGTATATTTTTATGTACAATCTGTTGAATAAATATTGTTCTTTTTGCTGAATTAATGGTATTATATTCAAATGAAGTAACACTTTCAGACTGCATATTTGTTACTCTTGAGAGAATCCTTATCGTTTGTATTAAACAAACAAACACACAAACACACACACACACACACACACAGAATTCACATTTGGGATCTGAAGTTCTGGACATTCTTCTTCTTCACAAATTCGGTTGTTTTATGGTATCAACTTGCAAAATTGTAAAGCATGAATGGAATATGGTACTAAATAAAATTGCCAGGGAAGTATAAAGGACCAGTATTTCATTGGCAGTTTAACCCGTTAAAGTTTACTGGCTATTATCTCTAGCAACATGTTTAACACTGAGTAATTCTTGGGTAGAAAACATAAAAACCTTAAATTAAATGATTCAAAATTTGTAGTTTAAACAATTACTGTACTAGATGTCGATATAAATATTTGTCTCCTATTAACCTGAAGTGAGCCGCGATAATGGGGCTTTGGATTGGACGTCCAAGGAATAGCAGTTCAACGAGCAGCAGGAGCCTTCCATGTCTCCAAACCGGCTCTCGGTCCAAAACCCTCCTATGCAGGGATACCGATAAGTTTTTATTCGACGATGAAGTGTCCCCACTTAGTGAAGAGATTAAGAATGAGTGGAGCCATACCTGCACTCCCCCATATGTCTTAAGGTTTGTTCAGGTGCAACTTCAGATGTACCTTTACATTTACCTTTGGCGAAACTTAAACAGGCAGGTGTATGAAGATTCTCAACCATCCACAACCCAGTCCGTGGAGTGGAATACTTTCCATCAATCTGAAAGTCGCTCAGATTATCGAACTATTCCCCACATTTTATGGGAACAGGACATTTTTGCGTTTGCACAAAAACTGGGTCACGTGAATCCATGCCACGTAGCCACAGCCCCTCTTCTCTAATTCAGCTGCTGTATAGCCTTATATCTATGTTGAGGTCTCGTAAGTTTCAAATTCCCTTATGGTTTCCCACCAAAATTTGTAAACATTTCTCTCCCCATGCGTCCAACAAGTCCCACTTTACAGATGGTTTAAAAGTGTTTATATTTACGAAACATTAATTTAAGCATGCAAATTATGAAGCTCCTCTTTTTTAATTTGTTTTCATCCTGACGCAATTTCTTGTACTTTAACTTCCAATATTTTTCACCCCAGTTTTGTTCTTCCTCTTTGAAAAACCAAAAGAAGTAGCTTACTTTTTTTGTCTGTGACAGTATTTCATTTTTTAAGTGAGAAGAAGGGAAATATTTTTGGAGTTCCGAAGTATAATATTCCCATCCATATCGTTCTGTTGTCTGACCATTTGGTATAATTAAACGTTTACTCTCATTACCAATTAGTGCTCGCTTGAAGACTGTAGAACTGTGCAGGTCTCAGGCGATTATTCGCCGGTCACTCTCCGCGAATGTACGTATTCGGTCCCAGGTGAGTCAATGTGGGTCTTTTTGGTTGATAAAGTGGCACTACAGCAGCAATTTCTCGTAGTGCTGTCAAAAGTATTCGAGCAATACTCCATACTCATTAATTAGCCTAGCACTGACGCTACATGTTTATTCTCAGAAACTAAAAGCGTCCAAAAATAACATAATTCGGTTTTCGACTATCGAATAAAATTAGTTTCGGTAAGATGAATTCATTTGGTTTTCTTATTAAGCGATGAAAATTCTAGAAATTAAATACGTTTAAAATAATTTCAAGGCGAGAAATACATCTCAAATATCTACCTGAATGAAATAAAGTGAAATGCCAACTTGATGCAACTGGGTAATTTTATTGATGTATTCTTAGCTCGACATGTTTCGGGTGCATACGCCCGTCATCAGGAGCATAAGATGTGGAGTTGCAGCGTATGGTTTTCTGCACTGAGTTTTTGGATGGGTGGTGGTCTCGGTGCAGAAAACCATACGCTGTAACTCAACACCTAATGCTCCTGATGATGGGCGTATGTACCCGAAACAAGTCGAGCTAAGAATACATCAATTAAATTACCTAGTTTCATCAAGTTGATATTTCACTTTATTTCATGAGGAAGATGTACGGTCAAACAACCCTCAAGTATCTACCTGAATATTGCTTCTTCCACACTTCCTTTGAATCGAAAGATAATGACGTACACGCACGTGGGTTGTCAGGCACGAATTCCCGACTATTTCGGGAAAGAACATTATGCGTCACGCATTCGACCGCAGTTGGCAAAGTTTTCTTAATGCCGATTGCACCAAAAGCACCTATGTAGGGTGCGATAAATATAGAGGAGCCTAAGGTACAATTTAAAGTTACATTAGAAACGTCTGTGATGAATTTTATAACAAGCTGTATCTTATATAGATCATTATTGGCGCCACTTCGTGGCACATTGACCAAGAAGAACGTCGTCTGTAATAATTACTGGCGAATCCGAAGAATTTTTCTATAGTTTCTCTTTCCACAAATCTTGAAAAGGTCACTTACGACCACGTAACGAGCCATTAGTGGTTTAGTCAAAAGTGCAATTCAATTACAGGCAGATCTACAATTCCAGTACATCAAAAAAACAAGAAAAGAGGATTAATTCTTTCTCATATAATTTATTTTCCTCATGACTCTGCCACAACTGTGTGCAGCATAAGACACGGAAACACGGAGTTCTTTTTACTTGCAATTTCATTTGCTTATTATGCCTGTCGCAATACAGTCTGACAGTGTGCCTATTTCACTGTAGTCGACGTATTTCCCCAAATGTCAGAGATACCGTTGCCATCCTTCAACAGAGTTAATATTGGCTTCACATTACGGAATGCTTGAAGAGCAAATTTTTTTCACCCTATGCCATAAATGACATACTGATAGATAAATGTCTTAATAGAATAAAAACAATCACAACTTATTCATTAGATCTATAAAGTCTTTTCTTTCATGTTTCTTCTTTTCTCCCTCCTTCCCTTCTTCCGTTCTTTCTGCCCTCCATGGTTTAGCACATTATTTATCCACTTCCGACGCGTCACGGTGGGTTTCCGTTTAAGTGTTCATAAGAAAACAGACCCCACTAGATTACACACGAGTTGTACTGTTCAGCGCTAATTTGCTGTACCAGAATATATAATTCCTTTCAATGACATCCCTCTGTTATTCGTACGTAACTCAGGAAACCAATTTTACTGCTTAGTGCTTAGTCAAACCGCAAGCCTTGAAATAAGAAATGGCAGATATTAGAGACTGAAGCATACCTACCAAGAATTGCAAGACAATTTCGTCAACAATGTAGAAGTATGGAATATAAATATCCTGATCACAAACTTCAAAGCATTACTGCGTGCAGTAGACCTACATAACTCAATCCCCCCAATGACTAAGCCATAACACTTGTATTACACAACTTCTTACTGCTTGCAGATAAAATATTTTTATGTTAGGAGAGAAATTTTTGGCTTAGCTAAGAGCATAAACGTTAAATGAAAAATAAGGATAAGTAAACAGGCCGCAGGCACAACTTGAATACTGCGTTCTCTCTTGGCAATGTGCTATGGGCCCCAAAGGATCAAACATGTAAACCTTGACTAGTGGCTACATAAATCTTTATTTCTGCGTCATTTTAGTGGCACGTGAAAAAAACAAGCAAAATGTGGAATGTTTATTGCGTTCATTTGTTGGCGCTCATTGCAATTACATACTTACGTGATCAGTCGACTTCTAAGTGGACATTACTGCTATAGTAACCTGTTTTTTTGTTGTTCTAATGTTGGATAGCTATAATTCCTACTATATTTATTATGAAAAATACATTTTCTTGATTCAGTTTAATGTAGCCAGGAGCCTAATAATTAAAAAACAGCAAAGTAGAACTTCCCTCCTAATAAGGCTTCACAGAGGGTGAGACCCACACTGTAGTTAGCAAGGCATTTTGGAGGATTTAATAGCATGCTTACGTATGTATTCATTTGCCGACACAAAGACTCAGAATGATTTTCGGGGATTTTTTAGGAAAAATCTTTCAATTAGCCGGAAAATACGGAATATATTACATTCAATTTGTCTTTACAGAACACAAAAAAAAGCAAAGAAAATGTGTGTATTTAAATCATAAAACACACCGGAGAATGAGAAAAGTAGTTTAAATTGTTTGCAAAAGCGTGATAGAGAGTAGCACCGAAAAACTACAGGTAAAGGGTCTCGAATTTACAAAATTGCTGAAACGTTTAAACACCAGCAACAAACGAAACACGAAATAGTATCTTCTCTCCGACTATACAGGTGGCACTTTCTCCGGAGATGTAAGCAGATTTCTCCCAGCTTACGAACTCCTGCAACCCAGAGAAATGTAGCTTTCAAATTACGTAAACATTTCGGTTAGTTTTAGGAAAGAGACCTTTAAGTGTGAACATTTCGCACACAAAGCACATGTTCAGTTTTTTAAGCACAACTTCCTCTAAGCTAGGACCGCCAACATACGCCATTCTGAACACAGAGGCAGCGTATCCCAAAACTATTGATAGGAGAGCCAGGGTTCTGACCTCTGTGACCATTCACTGTGTGTGCTTTGTTCTTTATCTCGCGTACGAAAAAAAGAAACACAAAATATCGAGGGCAGAGCCAGTCCACGTGTTCAGGCAAAACGTAAAGGGGACATGCGCTACTCTGAAGCTCTGTGCCTAGAACATTAGAATAGCTTTGTCTATCGGGCCCAGCTCAGTAGGTCTTTGCTTGATAATGCGAAAAGATTCCCTCCCCAAATATTTTTTCAATTTTTGTTGTAATCACGGGAAGACAGACACAGTCCAAATAATGTATACTGTCAAACTTGAGGTATATTTATTAGAATCCTATAGGATTATATAGATAAGATTTCAAAACTTACTGCTTTCTGAGCTCCTATAACCCCTTGACTTTTTGGAGCTGTTCTCCTTTTACGTATTACGTCTTTATTCCTTACTGTTACAGATACTATCCTAACGCCCGTCTTTCATGATCAGTCTTTACTAGCGTGTGAAGCAGCAAATGGACAATATGAAAAGATTAACCCCTGCTTCGGCTGGCAGAGAAATCACGCTTATCTCACTGTACACTTGGTCCTTCGTTTATCTGGCCAATAGTATTGGTCATCTCACAAAGAATTTTAAAAGACGTGAAGCACCGCGGCGCTAGCCGCTACTCAAAAACGTCAAGAGGCTACGTGCGTACGATTTTTAAGTACTGCACTTACTAATACGGTTTTTACTAACTAAGTTTAAATAAGTTAATCGACAGTTTTGGTTTAGTATTTTTAAGTTAATATTAGGTTTCCACCTGCCGTACTTAAAGGTGATGAAAGTGGTTTCCTGAGGCTCGCAGATTCATGTCACGCCTAATAAACACGTTGCTCCTTAACCTTTTGACGCCTAATGTCAACTATATTGGTCGTACCGCACCGCTAACTTCTAAAGTTGCATTTATATATTTATTCAACAAATGTAGGTACTGAATATTTTAAACATGGTATATACTCTCCGTTTCTTTCTCTTCAAAATGCAGTTTGTTTCATAATTCTAACATATTTGGTTCCTGTATTATTCACATTTTATATATAGGATGTGCTAAAATTAAAAAAAAATCCGGCGCCAAAAGGTTAAACTTCCAAGTTTTCCTGGGGAAATGTAAACACTGCAGGCTGAATGCTTTCTTTCAGCTCGTCGTCTCTGTGAGGATTATTGCTATTTTTTTTGTCCCTTAATGTGTCTCACAAGAAAAAATCGTAAGGGTTCGGATCTGACAAAAATGGAGGCCACAATCGTCTGCTTGCTACTTTGTCCCCAGCGACACCCTCTGCACAGCGCACGCAACCCTTGGCTGTGGGAGGCGTTGCACTGTCTGGCTGGAACATCATATAACTTCCCTCGAAACAGGACACACATTAAAAGTCGTGTCAGAATATAACATGTCGGTGGGAATGTTTGTCGCACGAAACAAAGAAATAGGCTAGGTAATCCTTTGGCTACTTATATCACGAAAACCAAATTTAACGCCACATAATGACACTTATGGTTTAACATGGGATTTTCTGCAGACCAATACCTGTTATTCTGAGAGTTCACGTATTCACTGAGATAACAATACGCTTCGTCGCTCAAGAGAATGGATAGCATGCTGCTTTCCCATCGCGCACGGCATTAACACACCATTTCCCAAACTTAATACCTGCTTCAAGATCTGTGTCTTAGAGCTGTCTTACGTGGATTTGGGTGTAGCAGTTTTGTTGCAATTCGTGCTGATGATGCGGACAGCCCCATTCGATATGCAGTTCGAGACAACGATTATTTCGGAGACGTCTCCAATCCACTGCCACATTCTATCCAGTGTTTTGTCAATTTTCTCACTTCCGCTGGTTGTTCTAGTCCTGCATAGGCTAAAATATATTATTCGAAATATTTTCACGTATTAGTAATCTTAGTAATTAACCAACTTAATGCACAAAATCTTTTTTTATAACAAGTTTATTATATGCCTCTACATGTTTCGAGCATTTTGTGGTCATCATCAGGAGGTCAAAATTGTATTATACAGCATCTGGTATCATCACACCTGTAGGTGGCCGTCTCAGCACAGGTTGAGGGAAGACTGTGCACGGGACGGCCACCTACAGGTGTGATGATACCAGAGGCTGTATAATACAATTTTGACCTCCTGATGATGAGCACATAGTGCTGGAAACATGTAGAGGCATATAATAAACTTATTATAAAACAAGATGTTGTGCATTAATTTGGTTAATTTATAAGATTATACTGAGATGCACGGTCAGCAAAACATCAAACTTTTCACGTGTTTTACGAAGCTAATGCTTGAAAAGTTTCCTAAAATTAATATACAAGAGCTATAACAGAAAGTATTAAAATCCCTCTGCATAAAAAAAGGGCCTTGAATAGGCGCAGTGGGGATCAGAGACAAATTACCACATTTTGTCCTGCATATTTGATGGGAGCTGAACAGTAACCTATATTCTTAAGTGACTAAGTCAGAAAAATTTTAGTTAGGAAGAAAGTTGACCCCAAAGCCAAGCTGAACTAGTAAACGAAGAGAAAAGAAATTCGCTCGCAACTGGGATTCTTTCCCTGTTATTTCAGCCCGCAGTCTGTCATTCTATTAAACTAAGCTGGCTTAAACCATTATGGCGAATGGCTTAGATTATTTTAACACATCTTTTCTCAATACAATCCGAATGTTCGTACAACAAAATAATACCTAAAAACTGTTCTGACAAGAAGCAACGATCATTTCCCCACTCATATTCTCTCACCTCGAAGATCTCTGTATCTTGCAGCATGCAGCGGTGTAATTTGGCAGAAATGTTATAGACATTTCAAAGGAACCTTTCGCCTCCATTTTCACTGTAGAAAAAATTTTAACTTGAAGTATGAGGCAAAAGTTTCCTCCGAAACATCGATAGATTTCTACAGCTCTGCCCTCAGTCTAATTGAGAACATAGCACTGCTCATGCCGTCCGCTTTACAAGCCTCAAATCTCAGAGTTTAACGTTCCTAGCTGGGAAAACGAACAAGTGCTATTTGCAACAAAACGAAAATAAATTATCTGACAGCTAGAGGTTTAGTATTCTTGTGAATAACATGCAGAAGCATTAGAAAAGGGAGAAGGCAAAGAATGGGAAAGTAAAACAGGAATTGAAGAGGAGTGGATATTTACTGGCAAGCACTTAAGTAGCTGAAGTTGAGTTATATTCTGTAGTTAATTTCTTTTCATATATATTTGTGTTATTTTAACATTAGCGGCAAAATTCTTCATATGCAGAACTGGTTCAGTATTGCGATAAAAAGACACCGTGTTTTATATTACGTCTATAGGATAAATGCCTTGAGACCGACACAAACACGCAGTCCAACACGTTTCAAAGAGTACCACCAGGTCTGTCAGATATAATGACTTATGTACTCTCAACCAGACAACAAACTATGTTTGTAAGAGAACATAATAAATTATGTAAGCTTTAAATCTGATCGTAGAGTCTCAGGGCAAGGAATGCGAGACATTTGTTTCTTTCTTTTTTTTTCCAAAATACAGTACCAAAGCATCCCATACGAATCTTCTGATATATTCAACTTGTGTGTGTGTGTGTGTGTGTGGAATGTGTAACCTACTTTAATAAATGGCATAGACCTGCGACCTGTCATAACTGTTTTTGTCATAAAAGTAACATATATTCAGGTTTACTGTTAAACGCATGGAGCTAAAACATCCAGTTGTTTTTCTTTATGATAGTATCTGCCCCACGAATATTCAGTAATAAGTCAGTACATAACTGAAGAGTGTTTCTGCCAAAGATGCAAGAGCCAGAGTAGAACTTTATAAAATGCTCTGAATTAATCTTTCCCGTCTCATAAGCACAGAAGAGTCACGTAGAAAAGTTAGAACAGATGTTTTCATTTGTCACCTTAAAATGATGTTCAAATGACAGTTATAAAAAAAAAAAGTGTGAAATCTGGAGTGCGGATGTCAATTTCTCAGTGACCGGAAATAAAAATATTCACGCAGTCATTTAATGTATACACCACACACATACACACACACACACACACACACACACACACACACACATATGTTCAAACTTTCTTCTTTCGATCTTTAAAAGATGGAGTTATGTTATTAAAAACAAGGTTTGAGTATAGCAGCATAGATAGATTAGTAACGTAATTACTATAACTTTCATAGTTTTCTTCCATTGTACATTTCAATTACAATAATTAGAGAAGCGGAAGTGATATAATAATTCTGGAAACGACAATATTCTTTTCGTATATTTAAACTCCACTTCGTTTAGGTCCATATTCTGTATATCGCATTTAGGAATATTACGTATAATCGTAAACGTCAAAGGTCTGTTGCATTAGTCAGCTTACATTTTTGTAATAAAAATTTCTTCGTTATTTCGTTTATAAGACAATAACAAAAAGAGGGAGTGACATACTAAGATACGATTCTGTTAAATCGTAAATAATGTAAACCTTTTACTCCTTTCCAAAAACGGAAAATTTCCCTGTGTTTAAGCGAGACGCATGCCCCAAAATCTTAAAATATTATTTATTTCTTTACTTACTTACTTATTCATTGTTGGTAACAATTTCTAATGAAAATTAAATGCGACCACGCAGTAGTAACAATTCGTTTCCTTAAAAGACGAATATATTCAACCAGCTGAGACAGACATTTCATTTCTCAATGAAGGCTCTATTTCATTAGTTACTAACAGGTCAGGCAGTGTACGTAACACGTATCACTGAGCCGCGTGCGCGTGAACAATGCCGTGGAAATGCAATATGTATTGCATATTCTGAGTGTGTGTCTGTAGCCTTAGTTATTCAACATTCAATGTGCATGCGGCGTATTACGTCACCTGTGACCTGTCCGGCTGTACAATATATTTCCACATTATCTCAAGAATGTCACGATTTTCGGGAAAAAAAATCTACTGAAAATAAAATGCATATTTTGATTTTAGGTAAACTTTCGTCTGAAACATTTCTACTCTAAGAACAATTCAGCAAGATATCATAAACGCACACATGTCTTCATGTAAAGTACCCATAATTCCTGTCAGATTTTAATGCAACTGGAATTTTTTCGACACATTTTCGAAAAATTCACGAATATCAATTTCACGAAAATCCGTTCAGTGTTCGCCGTGTTGTTCCATGCGGACAGATAGACGGACGGACAGACAGACAGACATGACGAAGCTAATCTTTTCGCAAATTTTGCGAGAGCGCCTAAAAATGAAAAGTAATATAATCTAAAATAATGTTGTGCATCAGACAATACATTTTCCAATTAAACTTTAGTTTAAAAATTCACGGTGCGCCCTTTCGCTTAAGTTTTATTATCTTCAATGTCACAAAAAAAAGTGCGAGAAGAGTATTTTGGAAAAAAAAATTTGATTTGATCATTCCTATATTACCAATTCGAAATACATTTACCAGCGATAAATATTAAGCAGTTATGCTAGAAATGCACGCCAATACGCTCGTATGTCTTCATGTAGAATATGAGTTAACTTGTGTCCTACTTTCACCAAAACAGGAATGTGATGACAAATTTTGGTAAAAGTCAAAGTCATGTATTTTTATAAAAAGAAACCATTTACCAACTCTCGAATTTTAACACTTTAAATGACAAGACGAAACTATCTGCGCACCTTTCCCCAAGTCTCCAAATTATTGTTCCCAAAGAAGTTTCTCTAATGAAACTAACAGAAGAATGATGGCGGATTTTATGGCTTCGCTATCTCATGTATATGGAATTTGGACATAATTTTACACGACAGGAAATATGTGAAAAGGTCTGCGGTATTTCGAACAGGCCTATACTTTTTACTTGGTACAATTTCCCGTCGTTTGATGGATGACTGTACAGCTGAGATGTTACACCGTTTATTGAACCTTATTCTATCGCTGTGTGAGAAAAAAAATATTTGCTGGGATTGCCACAGTCATTAGCGCTTAGCATTCTGTTACCCTCCCAAGAGCAGCGTTTATGGTGACTGAGACACTAGTTAGGTAAAATCCCACACCTCATAACAATTAAGGTGCAGTGAAATATTTTTAAATTATGAACCCGACTTAGTTTAAAACTTTATGATTACATAAAGAAAGCAGTAAACACCTTTGTTAATTATAATTACTTCACTAATTTTTGTGAACAAACAATTATATAATGACAACTTTGTTATATTAATATTACACAGGACATGGACCTACTCTCTTGGAAGTTATTATTCCTTCCTATGTCACACAATTATATACACATCTCTAATTTAACAAGAAATATGTCGTATAATTGCACATTACTTTAAGAATTTCGTGTCTAAGACATTGCGCTACGAATACTTACGGGTTTTATTTAAAGTGAACAATATTTCTTTACGATACGACTGTCTCAGTTTCTATAATACGTAGTAGATGAATTTTCTCGCTCATCCATACGACTTATTTGAAAATGACGCGGATTCAACAACACTAAACGTTTAAGGTAAAATTCTTGTTACCCAAATAAAATGCTGTGGCATCATATACATACTCGTATATTACCTACTTTAACACTTAGACATTTCGTTATAATTCCAAAACCTGGTGTTTGCGGGCTTTATATACTACTCGGTATAAACAGCCATAATTTATCTTGTATCGTTAACTAGAAATAAGCTTCTTCACTGTGAGGCAGGAACTGAATTTCTAGCAATTATTGAAAAAAATCATGCTGCAGCAGGTTGAAAGTTAAATGTCTAGCTGTGACTAAACGACATTAAATCACGGCGTGTACTTAAACACAGACCTTAGATACGTTGGTGTTTATTCAGAAATTCAGAATCTCATACAACACCTTGTTCTTTAGAGCCTTATCTGACGAACAGCATGGCGATGAGGTCCTAATATTGTTTATGTTCTTCAGAACGTTCCACTTCAAATCGTGAACAAAGCGACCTGCATATTTCTACACAATACGCTACGAATATCCTAATTTAAAGGGTTGTCCGAACCTTGACATTTTTAATGTCCTACAGTTGGTACTTAGAATATTGTAGACACGTCAGTACGTTACTTTGGAGCAAAAGTATCACCACATCATACACAGTTCTGAGATGATGTCCGGTAACAGAACCTCGAAACTCTATGAATTTTACCTTCATAATTAACAGTAGAATTCAAAATATTTTTTTTTTTTTGCACGAAATGTATAAGACTTGTTTAGCTTTCAGTTTTGTGGGGAAAAAATGCTGAATCATGGAAGCTAAGAACTTGAAATTTGCTACGAACATCACTTACAAATGTAGCTACAAATCACACAGGAAGTACTTAAAACTTAGAATTATGTACATAGGGACGGTGCGTAAATTTGAGGTTAGGTCCGACAGATTTAACGTAGAAAATATATGAATCTTAGGGGTAGGCGTAGCAGAAGTCGTAGTAGTATTAGTAGTAGCAGTATTAGGAATAGTAGTAGAAGTAGTAGTAGTAGTAGTAGTAGTAGTAGTAGTAGTAGTAGTGGTGGTGGTGGTGGTGGTGGTGGTAGTAGTAATCTGTAAATAAAAGGCTTAATTTGCCAAACACAGCCATTCTTAGAAAGATAATAGAAAGGGTCTTTTCGGGTACAAAGAGAATGCCAAACATCTCCTATTGTGTCAAAATGAACGTATTCTGACTCTTCTACCTGAATTAAATTGTTATATTACTATTTTAAAATGCAAACAATTAAATAAAGCAGCTATAGAATAAATGTACATGATTTTTACGTAAATTATATATTCATGTGTCTTACAAAAATGTAAATCATAGAGGCAACTAGGCTAATCATTTAAATTTGCCATTGTGGATTCCTTTTTGAATTATATTTCATGAAGTCTAACGTTGAAACAATTTTTTCTCTCTTGGACTGCTTGATACTTGAAGCGGGACCAATAGGCTGTCCTGAAACATCGGTCAGCAACTTCGGACATAGGCTAAGTAACAACACAGAAGAGTGCAGGCATATCTACTCGACTACGGAAGCCTGAAAACTCGCTTAGACTTCATACTCTTTTGCAATAGTGTTTGTCCGAAGCCTCCATATTTAAAATTCCGTAAATCTATGAGTCGAATAATATAATGTGCATTTCTTTAATGATATCTAGGGAATTCTATATACGTTGGTCAGGTCATGATTTCTCTTGAAAATAATCTGTTGGTTTTGGTCACGATCGGCGAAGCAATGTATGTGGCAGAGCGCGCGCCAGCTGAGACATCTATTTCAAACCGCCACCACTCCGTGTCGAGGGGTGGAACTGGTAGACAGTGGGGGACACCCTCATCCCCCACATTTTGTCAAGGGCAGTGGGGAAAGAGAGCAGTATAGTATCTACATCCCTATATCATCACTCATCAGTGCTGCGCATAACGCGAAGCTAGTGTTTGTTAATTAATTAACAGCTTAGATGAGGGACATAAAAATAAGTTTATTAAGGGTGGACAGCAGATTGTTACAGGCACTTTATGCTTGTACACAGGGATCAGAGGGGTGGGTAGACGGCTTAGTAATACAGATCACACTTATCAGTACTTTCTATGGAATTACTGAGTTGCAATTCCAAGCAGAGAACTTCATTTTGAAAACTGATTTGTTTTTATTATTAATTTTTGTAAAGGACATCCCGTTGTGTTTTGGAATTGAGAGGCAATAATAAAATTATTAGTTTCAGTCAGATACAACAATATTTTATCATTTATTTTAACCTACTGACGACAGGTTTCGGTCTTTAGACCATCATCAGGCCTTTCTTACAAGATTTTTTTTTTTAATTTTTAAAATTACTTGTAAGGATGGCCTGATGATGGTCTAAAGACCGAAACCTGTCGTCAGTATGTTAAAATAAATAATAAAATATTTTTGTGTTTGATTGAAAATAATAATTTCATTATTGTTTTTCAACTTTATTATTAATGTTCTAACATGTGTCCACACGGGTACGGTAGCCCATCGAGATCAATTCACAAGTGAATGAGACTTGGACACTTTTCCGTGCAGCAAAGCAGCCGGTGTGTGAAGTTGTTCACTCACGTCCATCTAGTGCCGAGTTTAAGAATGAGTGGAGTTATACACCACTTCCTTTCCCCTATATGACTTGATGGAGTGGAAGGGGATTATGCCTGTCGGTTTATACGGATATAAAACCTGCTATTTCTCCTCGAGGAAAGAACACAGGTGAAGTGTTTTAAGAATAAAGTGATGACACAGTATTTAGCTTTAAGAGAGGGGACATAACAGGATAATAGCGGAAAATATACAGTGAGGGGCTTCAAAATTTTTATTCTTTGCAAGATAATGTTACTGTTATAAAATTAGGAGCTGAACCGCCTGGACACATAAAGGGCATTTATCTTAGTAATTAACCAACTTGAAGCACAAAATTTTGTTTTTCAATAAGTTTATTTCATGCCTCTACATGTTTCGAGCATATATGCTCATCATCAGGAGGTCAAAATTGTATTACACAGCCTCTGGTATCATCACATCTATAGGTGTGATGATACCAGAGGCTGTATAATACACTTTTGACCTCCTGATGATGAGCACATTTGCTCGAAACATGTAGAGGCATGAAATAAACTTATTGAAAAACAAAATTTTGTGTATCAAGTTGGTTAATTACTAAGATAAATATACTGAGATGCACGGTCAGCAAAACATCAAAACATAAAGGGCAATTTGAATACGAAAATTGTGTACAGGTTTTAATAGAAAATCGTGAAGGGAATATGCAACTTTCTAGACCTAGACGCGAAAGGAGGACTATATTATTTTGGCGGGCCATTTCCAAAATTGTTAGCGACACAAGCTAATAATGGCAAAGAAATGGATATGGAGGAGGCTGATCTAAACCGTCTGCAATATAACGGGTGGTTTAATAAGAACTGAAATCAATAAACTGTCTATATTCTGACGTAACGCCACGTTAAATTGGAAGGAACTTGGAATGAAGAAGCGGTGGTCTAATCGAAGTAGTGCATCAGCATTTCTCTGGGGGCACTGTGGAAAATCACTAGAAATCTCAGACCGGATTCGGATGATTCAGCGATAATTCATACCAAGAATTTCCCAAATACAGACTTGGAGAGATACAACTGCACACTTCTTTTTGGAAATAATATTACGCGTAAGGGATACAAGCACTAGTTTGTAAAGATATAAACTGGACCAAGGGAGTGGTATGTAAGAAAGAATTTGAAGGTTGCATGAAAGCTCTGGACACTCTTACCAGCTCTTTGTTTGTGTAAGGCGTATTAATGTAAACAAAAATTAGGGATCATTTGAACAGCGCAGGCATAGGCGCAATGGTATGAGTCCAAGAGACGGTAGGTGACTAATAACCAACATTTTTTACTTTTAGGTACGGTAAATGCCAATGGCGAAACTAAACGTCAGCGGACATCATACACTCGATACCAGACGCTGGAGCTGGAGAAGGAATTCCACTTCAACCGCTACCTGACCAGAAGGCGGAGGATCGAGATCGCCCACGCTCTGTGCCTCACTGAGCGGCAGA